>ERZ772908.172-NODE-172-length-15905-cov-3.8759_pt1 | contig 15905 bp, 9 predicted proteins | sample MGYA00512121_ERZ772908 | MGnify/ENA primary metagenome ERZ772908 (study PRJEB29015, sample SAMEA2738084) | human oral metagenome | biome: human oral; feature: human-associated habitat; material: saliva | place: China | collected 2264 ... | reverse complement strand
AAGGTTTTATTTCAGTTAAAAAAAGGCTGTTGACCTATTTGTCAACAGCCTGAAAAATCTAGAGTTATAATAAACTCTAGATTTTTTATTTTTAACCGTTATTTCCAAAACATTTTTCGACAAGAGTAGAGATGTTCGAAGCCATAGTACCCATTTCCTGCATTCTTCCATCTAATGCTTCTATAGATTTCCCTCTATTGCTGTTTAATAACTCAGCAAAATCATTAGCTTGAAGCGCAATACGTTTCATAATTAAACCAATTGCTTTTTGACCTTTAACTACATCTGATAAAGTTGCATAGTTGTAAATAGCTTCTTCTAAATATGTTCGTAACTGAGTTTTTAATGATGATAAATCTCCACTTGTACTAACTATAGTACGAACAGTACTACTATAATCCTCTTCAATATCTCCTATAAACTTATCTACGTCTTTTATAGTTGAAGATATTGATATACTAGCTTCAACGGTTTGATAGAAAATTGGATCAACTTTTTTATTAGCCTTAGGTTTATAATAGATATTTGTTGGAAATTCATCCTCAACTGCATCACCTGCAGTTTTGATATTACTTAACTCACTATATGTTTTTGTTATAGCTGTTTTAGCTGTTGCTAAATAGGCTGAAAATGCGGTTACCATTTTATCACCTAAAGTTTTTGTCGCATTATCTACTTGACTATCAAAGGCTTTTAAAGCTTCTAAATCATCAAAAAGATCAGATTGTTTAACAAAAGTATCAAAGTCTGTAGGGACTGTTCCTACCTGATAGTTCCCCATAACATCAGTATTCGAACGCCAATTTTGTTCAATTGTTGTATCATTTTGCTGATGACTATTTGCCACAGCTAATACACTATCTCGCATACTAATAATACATTGTTCCATTTTATTAATATTATCTAGTTCTACCGCCATTACATCACGAATAGGATTCGCAATACCGTCTTCAAATTTAGAACGAATATTTTCACCTTTAAAAGTTTCACCTATACTACTCTTAAAGCTATTTATTGTCGCCTCACCTTGTTTTGCAATAGCACTCTTAGTGGACATTACGACTAATTGACCTCCAGGTAATCCTGTTGAATTATTCCCTTGTGAAGCTATTGTCCCTTGACTTTGTTGCATATTCGATGTTGAAGTTTTTAATGTTTGTAATTTATTTGTTACTCCATGATAATCCCAATGACTACCGTCCTTATGACACCACTCTCTGGCTCCACTAGTTCCTAACCAGTCAAATTGTCTAGAAAATTGATATGTATCATACCCTGATATTTTTGAAAAAGTAGATTTTTTATTTTCTAGTTTTGTATAAAAACTATCTAGATTCTTTATACTTTGAATTAATTGTATTTGTTCTAGATAACTAACTATCGATTGTTCTAAAGTTTGAGTACGTTGAGCTTTTCTAGATTCAACATTACTATTAGTTGATTCAGAAACTGTTAGAAGATTACGGATTTGAGCGATATCTACTAATAGGTCATTTAGATTAACAGCTAAGCCAGACATATTTTCATAATTTATAACAATCTCAGTTGCTCCATCTGCATGAGGAACAAGAGAACTAACCATCAGCCTATCTTTACCGAATTGTGCATCTAACTTACCATCACGATCGACATCAATAGATAATCCATTATCTCTATTTAGCAATTCGGCATCCGCTTCATTTTTCGTTAAAGCTTCTAACTTAGCTACTTCTTCTGGTTTTTCCCAAGCTTGTACTTGTTGAGAGTTTGCATCTATTAAATTTCCATCTTTATCGAATCTGTAGCCACCCCACATATGAGTATCATTTGCCTTAACTAAAAAATTAAAGAGCGTTATAGCATTCGGATCCATAGATAAATCAAAAAGATAAGTTACATTATTTTCTTTATCCGGTTTAAGATATGCTCCATTAGGCATAATTTCATTATATCTTCTATCATCAATATCCTCTAGAGAATTTTTAACTCCTTTAAATTGGTATACCCTTCCTACGGCCCCTTTATCCTTATTATATCCTAACCCTATCATATCATTAGAGTCTATGTAGTTATTAGTTTTACTATATAAAGCACTAACATTAGCCTTTTGTTCTGGCGTTAAAGTAGGATAAACATTAGGTCCTTGATAAACATTTACCGACTTAATTCTATCATAGTCTTTAACATTAGCTATTGCGTATTGCGCATCCATAGAACCAAGTGAATGCCCATATATATTAATCTTGGCATTTGGATATTTCTCCATCATTTCTTTTAAATATGCCGCAGATGCTTCCCATTGACCAGTTGGTCCACTAGTAAGGCCTAGATATTCTCCTCTTTTAACATTAATAGCCGCTGGTATATCATTATTTACCCAATCCCTCCAAAATTCTACAGGATTAGTGGCAATATTAGATGGACTTGCTGATCCTTGATACATTATTGTTATTTCTTTTACTTGAGCACGTTCTTCTGCAGAAGCTGTTGGCGGTACTGCCTCTCTTCCTGTAGAAGTTTTAGTATAAGTAAATATTTGTTCTCCATTGTTTGTACGATTGTTATTAGCATCTGATAATGTTCCTACATATTTTCCACTACCTGATGTTTCTAATGAATACCCAACTTTATGATTTTCATATTCCTGTTGAGCTATTTCTACATTTTCTTTATCTGTATATTGAGCCATTCTTTCCCCTCCAAACTTTTCTGAAACAATTAACCTATTAATTTATTAAACTCCGGAGAGCGGCTAAGAGCACCAAACTCTAAGCCTTTCTCCTCAGAAAATAAATTAAGCACTGTTCCTAAGACTATATCATCATCATCGTTAATAATAAATCTTAAGCTAATTCCACCCATAGGATTTACCTTTAAAACACTCTCATCTATCTTATATGTTTTAATCTTCCCATTAGGTGTTAGTGCCGCTTCATCTAGCCTTTTAAATAATTGTTCAGAAAGATCCTTTACTTCCTTACTCTCAACAATTTGTTTTAATGTTAATTTAATGTCTTCAGCTTGCATGTGTTTACCTCCTGTCTCCACTCTTATCCTTATACTTTATACTACCTATAGTTCATTATTTTTCTATAATTTGTACAGAATAGTAATTTTGTCTTTCTAGAATAAATCCTTCCGGAACTTTTGTATAAGGTTCATTAGATATAAATGCATATCGTGTATGGTCTTGATCAGAAATACGCATACCAATGTACACTTGCTCTACTACTTGTTTTGTCAGTTTTGTTATACTATCATAACTTGCAATTAATTCTTGGTGATATCCGATAAACACTGGTGTTATACCGTATCTACCACCTTCTTTAACGAATAACTTGAAGTCTTGTTCTAAAACTCCTGCACTTCTAAATACTGAAACAATATCTGGAATAACAATTATCCACTTAGAATAATTTCCTTTTGGATTATCTATACGTTTTTTCAGATCATATATAATATTATTTACCGTCTCAGAAATATCCGTGCTACTTACATAACGTCTTGCCCCATTTAATTGAGAATGTAATACTTTCTCCGTTGGATCTAATAGTATAACATTGTAATCATCCTGAATTCGATCAATATTATAATCGAATAAATCATAATACTTCTCTACTGATAATGGATTGTCTGATGCTAATAAGATTGACTTATCTAGTGTAAACTGAGCTAGTTCACCAGTCTCATTATATAATCCCAGCACGAAGTTATTATTTTTATTAATAAATGGTTCTCTTTCTTCCATTGTCTTAATAGTGATTTTTTCAGGTAACATTGGGATTGATTTTGGACAATCACCATTCCAATACTCTGCCATATCTTTAGCTTCTTGTTTTACTTGTTCTATATAATCTACATAGCTATCGTATTTATACGGCTGTGCAATTTGGAAATGAATAATCTCATCGAACTTAACAACCGCTCGTCCCTTAATTTCCTCTAAAGGAATATTAGAACGACCAACAATTGCCGATAAATCACTATTATCAAATAAGAATAATGATATCTTAGTTTTGAAGTTTGCTTGTAATTGTAATCTCATCGCATTTACCCTAGATAAAGTAACTACAAGATACATTCCAAGAGAAACCCCATCCCTTGCTACCGTGCTTAACATATCGTTAAATGCATCTACATACTTAGTTTCTGCCATACCATCATAGCTATCTATAAATAGATATATAGATGGAATTTTTTCTTCAGCCACTTGGTTATATTGATTCAAGTTAACTACTCTAGCTTCTGATAATATTTTCTTACGTCGTTTAATCTCTTCATTTAACCTACGAACAGATTTCATTATTTTTTCGTTTTCATCCAAAATAAAGTAGTCTGCCACATGTGGAAAATCACTAAGCGATACTAATCCACTAGTACCAAAGTCATATAAGTAACAGTGAACTTGCTCTGGAGTATTTTTCCTCATTAAATCAATAGCCATATTTTGTAAGAATGTTGATTTACCAAACCCTGGGCTTGAAACTAGTAGTATATGACCGATATTTTTCATATCGAAGATTAGTGGTGATTGTTCTTGTTTTTCTGGAATATCTTGGTATCCTATTAGAACATTCTCATTTTCTTTCTCACTATTCCAATATTCTCTAAAGTCAGTATTTTGTAAGTCACTAGCGAATATTTTTTCTTCTAATGGTGGTAACCATGGGCTAGCTACTTTATCTAAGCCCGTTTTTTCAAATATTGACTTAGCTTCTTCAACAACTATATCCAATTCAGTTGGTACTGTTTTAACTTCTTTTGTATTTGATAATCCACTTAAATCTTTATTAATTGGATTATACTGACCATTTTCCATTATTTCATAAATTGTTAAATCTCTATTGCTATCTTCTTCACCATCTTTAATATAGTCAGCTCCACTCCAAGCACTTTGGAATAATTCATATATTTCATTATTCCCAACTTGAAGATAAGCACGACCAGATTGTGTAATTTGCGCAGCATCCGGAGTTTTAATTATCTCACGAGAGTCCGCGACATCTTGCACTTTCAACGCTATTTTGAACTTAGAGTTCGACCAAATTTGGTCATTTACTACCCCACTTGGTTTTTGTGTAGCTAGTATTAAGTGTATCCCTAATGAACGACCAATACGCGCTGTTGAAACTAACTCTTGCATAAAGTCTGGTTGTTCTTGTTTCAACTCTGCGAACTCATCACTTATTATAAATAAGTGTGGAAGTGGTTCTGATACTTCACCTTGTTTAAATAGTTTCGTATATTGATTAATATGGTTAACATCATATTGCGCAAAGATTCTTTGACGCTTTTTAAGTTCCGCCTTAATAGATACTAAGGCACGATTTGCTTGGTTAGCATCCAAGTTGGTAATAGTTCCAACTAAGTGAGGTAAGTCAGCAAATAAGTTAGCCATACCTCCACCTTTATAGTCAATTAGTAAGAATGCTACTTCATAAGGGTGGTAATTTACCGCTAGCGATAAAATATATGATTGAACTAATTCTGACTTCCCTGATCCTGTAGTCCCCGCTATTAAACCGTGAGGTCCGTGGGCTTTTTCATGAAGGTTTAGATATAATAAATCATCTCGACCTCTTACACCTAAAGGTACTGCCATAGTTTGATATGTTTCATTTATTCTCCAGCGATCTAACATATTTAAATCTTCTACCTTGGAAGCACCATACATTTCTAAAAATGTTATAGAGTTCGGGATAGAGTTCCTTAATGTTTCCTCATGATTAATACCCGCTAAGTTTCTTGCGAAGCTTTCTTTTTCCGCTAAGCTTATAGGTGGTAGTGGTTCAAAGACTTTATCAACAAATTCCCCTTTTTGAAGTATTAATGTTGCTTTCTTCTCACTACGATAGTCCACTACAGTTTTTACATGTTCTGGTAGACTTTCAATTACTTCATCTACAAAGACAAAACTAATACCTATACCAGTTAAATCTTCATAAATATGTTCCATAATATTATGTCCTAATAATAATGTTAAATCAGTAATAATTACTACATAATGTGGAATATAAACTTTTTCTTTGTTTCCTTCTGACTTTTGACTCACATCTAATTTTCTATCTTTAATTATTTGATAAAGAGATGTAAGCAGTTGGTCACGAGTTCTTTGATCATACACAAACCCACGACTATTAAAAGCCTTTATTTTATTGTGAGGTAGCCACTTACTCCACTCCCACAGTTGTTTTTCTTCTTCTCTAAAAATAGTTATAAATTGAACATCATGATAACTTTGGAAAGCAGCAATTTGCATTATTAACTGTTGAACCTGTTCAATAACTACTCTTCTCGTTCCTATATATCCCATAGGTACGTGAATATCGTTTTTTACCGCAACATCTTTAATAACTTTATAATAATCTAATAGGTTATTTATATCTTGGTCTACTTCAACCTTAACCTTTGTCGTTTCAGACTTATTATATTCTACGTTGAAGCTAGGTTCTACTTCACCTTTTCCTAATTTATAAGTTAAGAAGTCGAAATAATAAGGTGTTTTTTCGTAGATTCTTCTATCGACATTTTTTGTCATACTTAATATATTAGAAACATCTGGATAATGATAAGTTAAAGATTGTTTTTGTTCTTCAGCATATTTTGCTAATTCAATATATTTTCCTTGAAGATATTCTTTATAATCCTGAACCTTTTTAATTTGGCGCTCTTTGTAATTTTTCTTATCTGATACATATCCATGTAATGATGTGATAATAGTAACTACAGACATACCAAACATCATAATCATCATCGCTCCGCTAGATGAGTATATGTATATTAACACCGTAAATAAAACCATAGAAGCAGGCATTAACAATAGTCTTAGTAGCGACTGACGAGTTGGATCTTCTTCAGTCGGAGGTGTCCCTATAATTATTCTATCCGTCGGTTCTCGAAGAATAATCCTTGGTGAACGATGGAATTCCTTCGCTCTGTCTTCTTGTTCATCTTGTTCAAAAACTATTAAATTAGTACTAACATTAAAATTACTTGCTAATGCTAATGATTTATTTTGGATAACAATACTTAATCCTTCTTCGAATACTAAAACATCATATTCCTTTAACGAAGCTGAATCTTTTTGCCTTTCACCATTTAAATAAAATGAGCCATTTGTTATAATTTTAGTTTCTTCATCATAGCTAATTAGCATATCTAAATTACTATTTTCAATACAGATATCTGCACCATCTTTTTGACCGATAAAAATATTATTTTTATCAACTAAATAGTATTTCTCAGATTTTAGTATAACTAATTTAAATACTATTTGATGTACTTTTACATTATACGAACCAAAAGAATATTCTTTACCATCAATTACTACTACATCATTTTTTACTTTTACAACAACTTTTTCAGGTAGTTCTTCTAAATAAATATCACATGTATCTATTCCCCCAACAACATATTTTCTATTAGGGTATAATGTGAAATTATTATCTTTATACATAATATATACATTCATATAGTTTCACCACCTTACTTATTTTTTATCACTTTTCTTTTCTGCATTTTCATCAGTAGGAACATACTTTTTCTTAAGCTCTTCTAATTTAGTTTTATAATTATTTAATTGCTCTGTTCTCTTCTCTGAAGAAAGGTTAGGATCGCGTTGGACCTCATCTATTTTTTTAGTTAATCCATACATTAATAATTGTGGATCATCTAAGAAGCTGGCTACATCAATAGCTTCATCTATTTTAGCTTGCCCAATTAGAACCCAGTAGCGTAAATAATCTGAATTAGATTGATTATTAATTTTTAATAATTGTTCTTTTTGTTTAGCACTTAGCGGCTCTGACTGAATAACTGAGTACGCCACTATATATTTATCATCTTGACTTAATGATTTACTATCTACTTTTTCACTAGTTTTTATTACATTAGAGTAATCTTTGTTAATAAATGAAAGTCTAATATCTAACAGCTTATTTTTATTACCAACTGTCACAAAAGACATATACCCTACCGTTCCACCTAATATTACTGCAAGAGCAGCAGTACTGATAAAACCAAATTTCAGGAAATTCATCCTTTTCTTTGTAATTCTAGAATAGCTCTCTAAGTTTTTAGCCTTTTCTTCTTTATATTCTTCTGAGAACTTTTCAACTACTTCATCTAAAGTGTTTAAATTAGCGATATACTCACCTAATAAATTACCTTTATAAAATTCTAAACCACCATTTACTAATTTTTCGTAATCCGCCTTATCATCTAATAACGCAACACTCATAGCTTTATATATTTGTAAAAACTTATCGTATGTTATTTTCTCATAAGGATAGACCTGATTCACTATTCCTCTATGTACTAGTAACGGCAATCCATCTCTTGTGAAAACTACAGAATTTGTATCAAAATTATATGTGTAATTTGTATTTTCTACACCTGTATATACTTCGGATAAATTGATAAGATATCTTAGTTTTTCTTCTAAGATTAATGTCTTAACATAATCAAAATCTGTATAACTTTCTTTTATAATACTCGTTATACTGACAGTACTTTCTTCTACTTTTACATCAGTATCCACAAAATAAGGAACTTTTGACTTCAATAAAATATATGCAATTTCCTTATTACCTTTTATTTCTTCTTTTTCAAGTTCAACAGTATACTCCATGGTCCCCTCCATTTTTCTATAATTTCTCTACTACTAATAAACTTCCATTTCTTACATACTGTGAACTATATAAAAAACTAAAGCCCGTTAGTACAACATTAAAATTCTCTACTCTTATACTTGGATTTTTAATTTCAAGTGGTAGTCCATAAGACTCTACAATAATTTTCAATAATTCTTTTACAGTCATATTATTAGGTACTCTTATATCAACTACCTTATCTATATATTTTCTAAAATCTAAACTTATATCAATATATTCTGTATTCATTATTGACCTCTCTTCCTAAATACTCCCCTATAAATAGATACCATCATTATTATAAAACCAGCAATAAGCAATAATATCATATTCCAATTTACCGCTTCTTCTTTACTTTTCAGTGCTATTTTTGATTTCTCCCTATCAAGTTTGCTTTCATTAAGTAAAAACAAATGTTTCGTGTAATTATCCGCTACAGATTCTTTTTTCATCTCAGTATCGAAGATAAGAGCCTTATCTTTATTATAAGATACAGACTCTTCCTCCTTTATTTGTGAAATATTTTTTGTTACCGCATCATTAAATAATTTAGATAGCTCGGTCTCCTGTTCAAAATAATAATCCTCAGTTTTATTATTTTTTTTAGTTTCAGCATCAATTTTTAATGATCCATCTTCTGCTTTTGCAACTTGATTAAAAGATACAGCACTTGTTAACATAAAAATTATTACAAATACTTTTTTCATCTTTACCTCTATTATATTTTTAGTTTTCTATACTCTATTGCATTTAATATTACACTAATAACTGCAAATATAGTTGTTATAATCATTACAAGTAGCCAACCACCTTGATAGTTTAAGAATTGAGTTAAACTTTCATCAATATAATTTAATGGCGAGACATATGATAGCAGTTTGTTCCCCATTGTTCTCTCATCTATTAGTTGAACTGTAGTAACAATATATAGTAATAAAATACTTATACTTACAAATAATCCCAATGATTTTCCTTTTGATAACAACCAGTTATTTAATCCAATAAATAATACCGTTATTACTAATAACAGAGCCACTAATACTAATGCTCTCTCTCCAGTTAAATCAAGGTTATAACCAACAACCATACCAATAATCATAGATAATACGAAACTTATACCTAAAATAATACTTATTGGTATTGTTGAATTTTTCCACTGCACCCTTGAAACAATTTTATTTTTTTGAATTTTTTCAAAGTCAATATTTTGCATCATATGAGCGATTAAGATACTTACTAAGTAAATGATTAACACTATTAATATTCCTGTACGCGTATCTAGTTTAGTTGAACTTTTAGCTGTTTTGTTTGAAGCAATTATTTTATCAACATTACCTGCATCTACAGGATTTGCTAAATAGTCATAAACCGCTTGGTTTTTACTATTTCCATCTTTAGTATTACTTAGTACTTTTGAGAAAGCTTTTAAGAAGTCTTGATTATCTTTATACTCTTTATCCATAGTACCTTTTAGTTCACTTACCTTATTAGTAAGGTTTGTACCATCTTGTTCTAATTTTTTAGCAGCTGTACCTAAACTCTCGAAACTATGATTTATAGACTCTGATGTAGCTTGACTTGCTTTTGTCTTTGCTAATAGTTCTCTACTTGCTGACATTAGTTTTGAATAATCACTATTTATCTCCGTAGTTACTGTTATTAAGTCTGAATTATCTTGCACTTCTGTCATTGGTAGTTCAGGTTTTTTCGATAAAATATCATTGACTTTTTCTGTTTCTTTTATAACTTCGTCTATATTTTTAGATAAACTCTCTTGTGTTTTTTTTGAATCACTAACAACTTTTTTCAATTCTTTTAATTCAGCTTGTAATTCCTCTAATTTTTTTATATCACTATCACTAACGACTATTTCTTTCTTCAGTTCATCAATAATAGTGCCAGAAATAGAAGATGTTAATATTTTATTAATATCTTTAAGTTCTGCTTTTTTCAATAAAGAATCTTCTTTAGGATTTAAATTAATAGCACTTTCTCTAGCTATATCTATTCCATAGATAGTTTTTACAACAGTAGCAAGCTGTGTATAATTTTCTAAATCATTATATAAAGCAGTATTGCTATTTTCTATATTTTTATTTCCAGAACCAAATGTCACTGGAGATATAATAGCAGTCTCACCTATTGTTCCTTCAACCTCTTTATTCTCTGAAGTAATAGAAGATTTTTTCTTTTTAACTTTCTTTCCGTTTTTATCTTTTTCTTCGACTACTTCTTCTTTTGTTTTTGCTTCTTTTATAGTTTTAGTTGTTGTAGCTGTTCCTTTAACAGCTGCAGGAGTAAATAATTCCACACCATTTGCATACTCAAGTTGGTATGAAACTGTTGCTTCAGAAATATTCCCACTAAATTCCAGTATAGCTTTACCATCTTTATACTTCGGATTTGCACCTTTAGCTGAAACATTTTTAATTTTATATTGTTCATTAACCGATAGTTCAATTTTTTTAATTTTGCCCTGCTTTGTAGAAAATGACATAGTTTGAGTTTTTTTCACATTTTCTTCAGCCGCCTTTTTAAGTATATCTAGTTGATCTTGACTGCGTGTCACTGTTCTTCTTTTTAAAATTACTTTATCTTTATTAGCATTGGCATATTGCTCTGCAAATGAATTAACCTTTTTTAGATATTCTTTATCTTCATCAGCAATTTTTAGTTTATCTATACCATCATTACTATAATATGGTAGATCTTTTACCGCGTCAGTTACCTTTGCCAACATGCTTTTTTTCAATTCATCAACTACTGCTACAACTGTTTGTTGTTGTTTTTCATCTGACTTAGTTTTATTTAATGAATCTTCTACAGCTTTGTCTATTTTCTCTTTATATTTCTCTATTGCAGCATCCGATTTTGTATTTATAGCAGTAAACATTTCTAGAGTACTATTTAGACTATCCTCTAATGCTTTAATTTTATCATCAGTATCTTTTAGTACTGTTGGATCCATTTGGTTGGCATTAATAAATGTCTGAGCTGTTTTTATTTTCTCTAATTGTTCAGAAACAGAACTATTTTTTATAAAATCCTCATATTTTTTAAGAGTTTCTTCTCTTGTTTTTAACGCTTCATTTCTAGCCTCTTGTGCTTTAGTTGCTTTACTTATCTGATCATCGTATGTCTTATCTGTATCCATTATAGACTTATACGCTTCATTTGTATTTTGAAGATCTTTATTAAAACTTTCATATGTTTTAACTAAATTATCACTAATCCCACTTAAACCTTTAAACTGTGTAGAGTGATCTGTTAATGGAGTTATTAAGTTAGATTGATACTTATTAAGAACAGTCTTTTCACGTCCTACAGATGTAGCAACTTGAGTTTGAGCCGTTTGAAGATTTCCTATAATGCTTGAAAAATAAATACCTATAATATTTTTATTGAATAAATTTTTAATCTCAGAAACAACCTGTTCTCCTTGTTTCGTAATAGCTTGAGAATCTGACTTAACCTTATATTGGAAAATAGCTTGTGTAGGAGAATCACTTTCTAATGAAAGAGTTTCTCTAGAAAAATTACTAGGAAGGACAATCATCACGTTATAATTACCTTTTTCTAGTCCGCTCTCAGCTATAGCACGAGATACAGTTTCTAACTTATAGTTTGTTTCTTGACCTAATGAATTTACTAGTATATCACCTATTCTTAAATCATCACCGTTATAGATAACCCCAGTATCTTCATTTACCAATGCTATTTTAACATCACTATTTGTTATTTTCTTTTCTTGATTTCCTACAGTAATAGTTTTAGGCTTCATTACACCGTAAAATACTACAACCATTACTACCAGTGCTATTATACTTGATAGTATTGCAAATGTACGTTTACTCATTCTTTCTCCTTTTTTTATTTTATTGATTTATAAAATATTTTATAACTAGCTAATCTTTTCCTTTTCTACTTTATTAACACACTAATTAAAATATATCGATTGTCTCTATTATGACTTTAAGAAAACAAGAGATTGAAGTCCTCCCCCAATCTCTTATTATTTTATTACTATTGTAGCCCAAAGTTACGTGATAAGTCTTGGTCGTGTTGTTGCATTGCTTGAGCAGTTTTATCTAATTGAACATTAATTTGTTGCATTAGTTCTGCGAAGTTTTGCACTTTAGGTTTTAATTCGTTGAATTGTGCATCGAAACCTTGGAATGCTTGACCTTCCCATTCACCTCTTAAAGTGTCTTGTAATCTTTGTAAATTACTTAAAATTGCATTAATATCATTTGAAGCTTTTCCATATTCACGTGCTCTACCTTGTAGAACCTCTGGAGATACTCTGATTTGCCCTGTCATAATATAACAACTCCTTTTTTTGATTTTTTTTAGTATAACATATTATATAAAACATTACAACCTTTTTCAGTAAATTTTAATTATATATAAGGTTCATTTAAGGTTCGCCATTGGTTCCATATTTTATCACTCTTTTTTAGTTGTTAGGGATTTGTAAAATCTCTAACAACTTGTAAAAGTTTATATGTAAGTATTTATATCTAATTTAACCACTTGTCCAGACCACTAAAACAGCTTGTTATCTAAAATAAATAACAAGCTGAATATTTTATTACTTTAGGCGTATTATCGTTAGAAACCTTAATCGTTTTAAATATAAACCTTGATGTATAGGCGATCCTTACTCATTTTATCTCATTATTTTTTCTCTAAATAAATGAATTTTTATCCATTATTTTTAAAACCATTCTTTAGTTTCTAAATTTAAAATTTAGTTACCAAAACAATCCCCAATAAATCGTCCGTAATAATTAAATGACTTCTCACTATCTTTTACTTTAGCTCTTATAGCAATTATAGCTTCTCCACTCATACCCTCGCTATTTATATGTTTTAATACATAGTTTAACTCTTGAACAATTTTATTAGAAATCTGAGCAATAAGTTTTTGACTACTAACAATCTCATATAATTCTAAATCTTTATACACTGATTCTTTAACTATTTCCTTAACTTGTGGTTCTAAAGATGAAAGATTATTTTTAACAGCTTTAGAAGTTTCAATTGCTTGTCCAATCTTTCTTTTTGCGGGAATAATAGTCGATTCAGCTGTTATAATAAGATTTTTTATACTTTCAGGATATAACCTTATCAATTTCCCCCAGTACCTTTTTTTCCCTTTATTATCCTCATTCCTTTTTTCTACTTCCACATCAAGTTTAGAATTTTGACTGACTTGTAAAATATGTTTTTCGAACCACACTGCACTACCATACCAATTTTCTAATCCACCTTCAAAATTACCAAATGATTCGTTAAACAATTCTGATATTTTTTTCGAAAATTCTCCACTTCTTTTATCTACTTGCCTTTCAAATGCATGAAGTACATCTTTTACGTCATCAAAAATACCATCCCTACTTAGATATTGCCTATAATTCCTTGGAATCTTCCTTTCCGGTAAACTACCTACAAATCTTCCATTTTTTAAATTATCTCCTATCCAATTATCCTGAGTTTCAAAACTATCAGCTAAACTTTGAAACATCTCTGCGGTATTTGATACAACTTTTTTCAACTCCCCTATATTTTTTTCAGCAACATCTAATACTGTGGTAAGTGATTGACTAATACCATCTTCCTTCCCAGTTCTTAATCCATCACCTTCTAAGTTTTTTTCACTTTCATCTAATAATTTCTTCGTATGTTCTTCAATTTCACGCCAAGCTTTTATTATTGTTGGTCTTCCTTGAAAAAAATCTGTTATCTTATGTGTTTCTTCTTTATTACATTGTTCTAATAACACTCTTACACTCCCAGCTAAATCATATAGGTCTACGTTATATCTATGCATACCAAATAGGTCTTTATCTCCCACATAGGGTCTTTCATCTGAAGGAATTTCACCTAATTTTAATCTAGGGGTCTTTTCTACTCCTTCTAAAACACTTTTACTTCTTATTATTTGCCCCACAGAATCCCTTAAATTATCTAGAACTTGTGGCACTCCAGCATTATTAAACTCTCTTTTTAATCTGTCCGCAGCATAATCTTTTCTCTTTTCAAAATCAAATCTAGTTTTTTGATTTTTCTCTATACATAAACCATTAATTTTTTTAATAAATTCTAGATCTGATAATACTCTTGACCTTAAATTATTAGCTATATTTCGTAGAACTGATGGGTTTAGCTGAATCTTTTCTCCTTTAACTGGTATATATTCACCATTTCCACTAAATAAGTTTTTCGCACTAAGATCAAGTTTATTTAATCTAATATCTGTAATTCCATCTTTATTAACATCTAAAGTGACAACATTTTTATACATATGCCTAGTAATCTTTTCTATTTCTGTCATACCTACTTCAGAGTCAACTAAAGTAATCATAGGGTGGCCTCCACCATTTTTTATAGTATACTCTATTCCAAGATTTTTTCCGCCCGCTGCACTTACCACGTCTGATTCTGAGCGAATTCTAATAGTTTCTCCAGTATATTTTTTTTCCAGTTCTTTTATTTTTTCCTGCTCTTCATACCCCTCTTTTATTCTCCTTCTACCTTCTGCTTTCAGAGCTTCTTTATCATAACTCACACTTTCCTTTGGAATTTCATTTAGATACAAAGGTGCTGAATTATAGACAACAGTTTTGGGAACATTATACTCTAAGGCAACTCGTTGGGCTATATTCCCCCCTAAGCTATGTCCAGTTAATATTATATTATTACCATATTTAGCTCGTACACGTTCATAAAATTCATACGCTGGTTTATAATGGTCCCCTCCAGCAGTAAGAACTTCATAAAAATCCGTTCCTATATCTTTAAAAACCTCAGGCCTAAAGCTAAGGTTAGTTCCAGTATACGCCAATATTACCTCACCAGTATCTTTATTTCTAAATGCGGTACCACTAGTCCCTGTTTTAGGATCATACATATCTTCTAAATACTCCATATTAGAAGGAATATTATACTCCCTTAATCTCTGCGCCTCCACCACTACTTTGTCATCACCATATTCATCTACTCTTGCTGTTTCAAATCCATATGCTAAGTTAGAAGCATGTGCAGTACTACTTATTAATTCTGTATAATTGCTCATATATAGTCCTCCTAAATTTGTTTTTTTACAAATAATTTAGTTATTTTTTAATCTTTCTATTTCAAAACATAATAAATATCAAAAACTTCAAACTTCACTTTTCATCAAATATAAATATCAACTCTTGTTTATCTAATATTTATATAAAATTATTACATCTAATTATAGTATACATCCTCTTAATTGTATAATATTTT
>ERZ772908.168-NODE-168-length-16045-cov-11.534_pt1 | contig 16045 bp, 14 predicted proteins | sample MGYA00512121_ERZ772908 | MGnify/ENA primary metagenome ERZ772908 (study PRJEB29015, sample SAMEA2738084) | human oral metagenome | biome: human oral; feature: human-associated habitat; material: saliva | place: China | collected 2264 ... | reverse complement strand
AAAAACAATCAACTGTAAATGGGAACTGGTGGGACTGGTTTGGTCGTCATTAAGAAGAAAGTTCCTGTAATTCTATAGAGAATAATTTAAGTAAAGGATTTAGCTCAGTATAATACAGAAGTAAATCTGGTGATTTTTTTGATAAGGAGTTACGATAATATGGCATAAACAATTATACTGAATTTGGGTAGAAGTATAATCGTAAAGTTTATTATGAGGAAATACATTGTTCCAATGAGACGATGTATAGAGGCAATCGTGTGTGGTTTGATTGAAGTCACTTGCGATTGTCTTTTTCGTTTCTCATAGAAGTCTGCGATATAACAAGGATTGGTGTGGCTAGCTGAAGCGATTTTATGAATGCACTTCAAGAGAATCTTTCTGGCATATGGATTCCCATGTCTGGTGATATGTTCCTTGGCTAGAAAGTTTCCAGATTCATAGTGTCTGAGGTCAATGCTGATAAAAGCATTGATTTGATTGGTAGAGTGAAATCGACGAATTTCACCAAGGTCACCAATAATACTTGTCGCTGTGGTTTCAGCTATTCCAGGAATAGAGAGAAGAATCTCGTATTCTGGCAAAGGTTGAGCCAATGTTATCATCTCCTCTAAAACACTTTGTCTATATTCAGAAAGCCTAAGTAACTCCCCTGCATAGTATTTGACCTCTTCCATCACTGGAGAGGTTTTCTTGACCGCACAATAAGACTGATTAGCTAGTTTTGCTTATCTATTAAGTAAGTCACACGTTTTTCAGAGATTCGTTTTGCCGTAGACAATATCCTCAGTAAGATTCTGATAGAAACGGCTGAGGTCGTGTAATTCTAGATAAAGCGCCTCTTGGACATAGCTTGGTTTACGATTGAGGCTGAACTGAAACGTAACCAGTTTTTCGGCGTCAATCTTATCGGTTTTAATTTTACCTTTATTCGTTTGGTGTTGTAATAATCAAGATAGTCCACAATAGCTTGTTCCAATTGGTTAAACGACTTAGACGTCTTCTCATAACTATAAAACTTCTCAGACTTAAGGATGTCAAAGAAGAATTCCATCATGGCGTTATCTGGACTATTCCTATACGTGACATAGATGGTTAGATCCGTTTATCCGCTATAAAATGATGATAGAAATCATGTTGATATTGCCAACCCTGGTCACTATGTAGAATAGTATTCTCGTAGTATTTCTCTGTGAAGGCTTGTTCCATCATCGACTTTACTTGTTTCAAGTTCGGTGACGTAGAAAGATTATAAACAATAATTTCACTGTTGGAATCATCTAAAACTGGTGATAAATAAAGATTTTGACTGCTTACTGGAATGGCAAATTCTGTCGCATCTGTGTAGCACTTTTCCATTGGTTCAGATGCTTCATACTGGTGTTGAATAAGGTTACTTGCTTTCTTAACCACCTCTCCTTGATATGAAGAATACTTCCGTTTACGACGAATTCGAGCTGTTAAACCAAGTACTTTCATAAGACGTTGCACCTTCGTATGGATTACTACGAAGCCACGATTCCTCAATTCGAGAGTCATTCGACGATAACCATAATTTCCCATGTATTCACAATAAATAGCTTGAATATCAGCTTTTATATCATAATTTTTAACCCTTTTATCTGGCCGTCTTAAGTGGTAATTATAGGTTAAACGAGAAAGCTTAATAATATTTAGAAGAAAGTTTTAAGAAAATACTGTTTCCAATCCTCGGCCGGTTATCGTTTTTTATCTTCTCTCAATCGGAGTAATCTCGATTTTTTTAGAACGGTATTCTCCGCTTTCAATTACTCATTTTCTACTTAAAGTCACTCTATTTCGGTCATCTCTTCTAACTTTTTCTTTGGCTATATCCCATTTTAGGTAACTTCCCCCTTGTTTTTTCAACAATAGTATATTCATTTTCTTGTATTATGCGATTCAAGGGCTAAGTATTCTATTACTTGGAGGAGCATAATCAAGAGCACCCCTTATTTATGAAAAAACTTCAAGCAGAACTTTATTCTCATAAGTCAATTTTATAATAACAACACTCCCAAAGTTAGATTCTCTTCGGTTTAACTTTTGGGGAGTTGTTCAAAAAACTATATCATTTTTGGTGCTTATATCATCAGTTTCGGTATTATTTTGCTTTGTTCGAGGAAAAACGTATATATTTTTTACAGATTGTTACAAGGTTGAAATAAGGAACTGTACGGGAGATATAATGTTAAGTGTCAAGGCGGTAATCAAAACAAATGATTTTGAACACTACAGAATAACTATTAAGGAGGAATACAATGAATAAACTTGATAATAAACAACAACAGGTACTTGAAGAAATTTCACAATTGGATTTGTCTATCTTGGATTTGGATGAGACTGATCTCGTTTCATCAGCGGCAGCAAGTAGTGGAAGTAGCTCATGTAAAGTATGTAGCACATGTGGCTCATCATCATGTTGTGCGTAACAAGATTCGTAAGAGAGTTTAACAACAGTAACTAAACTCTCATATGGTTAATTTTAGTAAGGAGAGTTCTTTTGAAAAAGGTAATTGTTTTTTTTGATGATAGTAGGACATTAGAAGATAATCACAAATTGTATTTTGATTATATTGGTAATGAAAGTGGTATTTACTTGTATGCGAAGAGTAGTAAAAATATGAAACTGGTCTTTTTGATATCTCCAGAAAGAACAGTCAGAGATATTGAGGAAACTTTTTATGGGTATATTAGAGTTGAAGAAGGTATTTTTGAAGTAGACAAAGATTTTCCGATTTTTACCAACGCGGATAAAGCTCAGGAAGTAATATTAAAGGTGTCAAGTACTATCCATCGTTTGGTAAAGAAAGCTCGATATTGGGAGAAAACGGTTGATGAACAAAATATATTTATTGAACGTTTATTACTGACAGTTACGAAACAGCATAAGGATGGCATTTCTCATGGGTACTTGTCATATTATTCAAATTATGTCTATTACTTAAGTCAGGTGAAATCAGTTGCCAACAAAGAACAATATAAAACTATTGAAAGGAAAATTAAAGTTTTATCCCCTAGAGAGTCTGAAGAAATTTCATCTGAATTAATAGTATTTGAAGAATTATCAAGTGTTTTACAAGAACTCTCAAGAAGTATGTTAAATAACCTAGATATTATTAGTCAAGGTGTATTGCCGTCACCAAATAATTTTTTCGATAATAGTCTTGTAAAAATAGATTATTCTGATTTCCATAAAGAGGTTTTTAGTAATGAGATATTGATTAAGAGATATATGAGAAAATCGTTTATCGTATATCGTGTATTGATGGTTATTTTATTCAGTTTATTGCCTACACTGAGCATAGATTTAAACAGACGAAATCACATTTTATATCTTTTGGTATCTCATGTTGAATTTTATTATGATACTGATTGGCGGAAGCAAATTAATGAAAGTTTAGAATTGGAGAAAGAATATGTTGTTGAAAAATACTAAAGAAGGTTTGTTAGTTCTAGATAAGCAAAAATTGGTATCAATACGTAGTAGTGAGTATGACTTTATTGAAAATAATAAAATCATTGCTATTCATAACGATCCTAAAAAAACATTTTTAAAAGTTGAAACTATCTCTGCTGAGAATATTGATAACCTAAGGAATGACTATACCTATTTGGAAAAGAAAGAACTTATTGAAAAGTTAGAACTAAATTTGGGATCATTGTTGAGTTATGAAAATATTACCAATATTGAACGAAAACAGTTTCCAATGTTTAATATTTTATTTGGGGATACCCTCTTAGCAGGCTATGATTTGCAAAACATTTATATCGACTATTTTGTACGTTTGCTGTTGCAGGATAAAGTTTATGATGTAATGATTGATAAACAAGATCGTTCATACTTTTTAAATAATTCACCTGTTATTTCTGAATATAATGAGCGAACTAAGTATTTTCTAGATAAAACAACAAAGTCAGATTTTGATACAACGTTAACTATGGTGAGTAGTAATAACGATTTAATTGAAATTGAAGGAATTCCTAAAAATCAATCCTATCAAATTAAATCTATTACTTTATTTGATAAATTTCATGTGTATGTTATTACAGATTAAAAGAAGGGATAAAAATGAGAAAGTTACTTTATAAAAATACTATTAATTGGGAAGAAGTTTCAGCATATGTATCAAGAGATGATGTAATTGTTGGAATTCCTGATGGGTTCCTTGGATTTAAAAAAACAGATAATTTCAAAGAAAAATTGGAATATCTTATCGGGGCATTTGATAACTTATCATCTATTCATTGGATTAAGTTCTTTTATAATGCTGAATTTGATGAAAAGGATATTGTTAATCTCGAGCAAGAAGTTCACGGGTTTTCAAAAGATATTGTTTTGCTTTCCGCTCAGGGAAAAGAATTAGATGCTCTCAATTTCTTGGAAAAAGAATTTACAGATAGCAAGGATAATGTAGATTTTAATTCAATTCTTTCAGATTCACACTACAAATTAGATTCCTTCCCTGATTACAGAGTTAGACCAGTTTCGGAAATTGGTATTTCGGCAGAAAACTATTTATCACGACACACATTAGGAAGATACCATTTGGACCCTGCTGCGGCACCATTTACTGGGGTAGCATTTGAATATAAGACTCCCAGCTACAATCAATTTAATTATGGGTATGGTCGTGCATTTGATTTCAAGACAGCTAAGAGTATTGCAAGTCTTGAAGGTGTAGAACGATTCGCTTCAGAATTTTATGCGTTTGACTATAAAGATGAAGTCAAAGAAGGTTCTTATAATGAAGTAACTAAAAGTTATTCTGTACTACCATTTGAAGAATTAACCCTTGAAGAAAACTCTAAACTAGATACTGACACCAATTTATATTGGATTCCTGGAACTAGTATTAGAGATGGGCAAACACTCCTAGTACCCGAAGATCTTGTGTACTATGGAAATCATCCAAGTCGCCCTGGGTATATTCGTAAAATGCATGATAGTTCAAATGGCGTAGCACTGGGATCAAATTATTCTGAAGCCATGATTAGTTCATTGCTAGAATTGATTGAACGACATAGTTTCCTTATGACCTGGTATGGTAAAGTTCCAGGAAGGAAGTTATTAGATTATGAATTTCTGTTAGGTGAGAAAGAAACCAATATTCTGAATAAGGTTGAAGCAACGGGAGCTGAAATTCAATTGTTTGAGATTTCGACCTTTAAAGATGTATATGTTGTATGGGGACTAGTTAAAAATAACTCTAAAGATTCTACTGTAGCAACATATACATCTGCAGGGGCTGGTTTTACTGTAGAAGAAGCGGCTCGTGCTGCATTAATGGAAGTAGCTGTGGGTTATCTTGTTCAAAAGAACTATCATGCAGAATATCCAGAATTACCTGAAAAAGTTGAGACATTGGATGATCACATCGAGTATTACGCAAATCCTGATAATTGGAATGAATTTGATTTTACAGAAAAGTTTGAGGAATTTGATTATGACAAAGCTGGTAAGAGTGTACTTGAAAATGTAAATTATCAAGAGGATATTCTACGACATTTGATTAATGTAACTTTGGCAGATTATGAGAGAATTATTTTTGTAAATCAAACATCAAAAGAGATGCAAAATGCTGGTTTATTTGTTGTTAAATCAATCATACCAGATTTTCTACCAATGACTTTCGGAGAGGGAAATCTAAGAATTAGCGTCGAGAACATTAATAAATCACGTAAGTTATTGGGATTGGACGAAATTCAGAGCTTTATGCCTAAGCCTCATCCTTTTCCATAAAGAGGGGGAAAAATATGGAAAATGAATGGACTGCCTATCATGTGTTTATCTGGGACTATAGTGTATTAGATGATTTTATTATTAACTTGTATGAGAAGTTATCACCATCTCAACAAAATAACATTTTCTTTATAAGATATTGGGAAGGAAGTCCTCATGTTAGGATTAGATTTAGAAATATTGAAAAAGATTTAGTTAGGCAGGCTGTAAACTCTTCGTTAAAATACATTGATCATAAGTATCCTTACTTAAGAGATGTTGTTTTAGATAAGAGGGAGTTTTATAGTCAAACTTATACTGATGGAGAAGTGTTTGAGATTGACAATTTGCCGTGGTTCGAGAATTTTTCGGTAAAAGAAATTCCATATTCTAGAGAAGTAGAACGATATGGTGGAATTGAAGGGATGAAATTTTCAGAAGAACTTTTTGTAAAGTCATCGATGATTGTGGATAAAATATTAAAAATAAAACCTAATAATATTCAAAAGACCATTCTATTTTTTGGTATAGTATCTTTCATTGTAAGTACTGTTTTTGATGATCTCAGAGATAAAAAAGACTTCTTTATTATGTCTTCTGGTTTCTGGGAAATGCAAGGACTTACTCCTTCATTTAGTAATGAAAAATCTTCAAAAATCTTTGAATTATCCAAATCTACCAAACAAAATGAATTATTTGAAGAAATGTCAATTGATTTAAAAGAACTTTATCGTGTAATAAAAAAGAGGGACAGGAGATATGGGATTAGTGTGGTAAATTCTCATATACATATGTTTGCAAATCGTTTTGGGGTTCCTATTAATACAGAATTGGCTTGTTATCGTTTTTTTAGAGAATATTTAGGAGAACAAAATCATGTTGTTAGATAATAGATATTTTAAAAATAATAAAAAGAACTACGACTACTTAGTAAAGGAGAATCTTCGAGATGCTCAGAACTTTAATGGTTGGTTGGTGAACTTTGCACCAACAGGAAATCTTAATTTGAAATTTGAAACAAAATTAGTAGATGAAGAGAAATTAAATTATAAAGATTTTTGGAATTATGATTTCTCTAAGATTTTAAAAAATGATAGTTTGACAGAATGTTTGCAACTAAGATGCTCTACACCAGTAAATCTCTTAAGAAATACTTGGACGGAAGCAGAGATTTTCTATCTACTTAATCAAGCAATTTGTGATGGGAATAGAAGAAAAATCTATAAAGATGAATATATTCCTCTGCGTAACTATCCTTCAGGAGGAGCTCAATATCCGATAAAACTATATTTAGTAAGTAATAAAAATATTGGTTTTTTTAAGAAGAATTGTTCGTATGAAGTTCATGCTGATTTAGGAATAGTTACAGAAGTTGAAAATACAAACTTTAATTTCAAAGATATCTTTGCTATTTCCCATTTTAATAAAGAAATTAGCCAAGAAACGGAGGAACTTGCTTTTGCTATTGTTATGGTTATGAATCTAAAGCATAGTTTTAAGAAGTATAAGTACTATTCGCGACAATTAGCGGTTATCGAATCAGGACATATTGCACAGAACTTACAATTAGTGTCAACTAGCATTGGAAAAACATCTTTACCAAATGGTGGAATTCTATCCGACTATACAAAAAATTCGATTGGACTAAGTGATAGTAAAGATGATGTAGTGATTTACGGGGTAGCGTTTTGATGGAAATAAAAAATATTAATCCTTTTTATAGTGTTGATGTTAAATCAGATGGAACTTTGAATGTATTCTATAAGTTAAGAGGTAAAACGATTTTCAAAGGGCATTTAAATAGTACCCCTTTGAATGAAAAACAAATTAACAAAATTATCAAGAAAATCAGTGAAATACTAAATCACAAGATTTATGTTAATGATGATAATGAGGCTGACTTCTTACATAGTCTTTATAATTATGTTGATTTGTTGGATGAAGAATTAAAATTAACTACAGATTACGGAGAGCATTTAAAAGCTTGGTTGTACAATACTTCTTTAGATGAAGTAAGGATTTTGAAAGATAATAAAGTAAGAGTTAAACATTTGCTGAAGTCAGATTCGACAGTTGCAAAAAAGGAAGCAATTGTTGTAATTGATGGTGAAGAAGTGGTGAATGTACATGATCTTATGGAGCAATTTAGTGATTATCAATTTTTATATTTCGTGAACGAAAAGAAAGATTCAATCACTGTAGGGCCGTTTATCAATAATACCCATATGTTTGTGGATAACTTATCAGAGATCCTTAAAGAAGTAGAGGTCGAAACAATATTTTTAGATGAACAATCATTAAATAAGTCTCTATTTCGTAAAAAGTTAATTATGGGTATGATTATTGAAAGAAGTAGTGATTTTCTTTTATCTCAAACCCCTCTACACAATCGACAAGTAAAAATAATTGAAAGAGGTCGAATTATTTTAGGGAGAGAACTTGCATTAATTTAAGTATTAGGAGAGACAATGAATATTATAGAGTATGGCCAAGAAATTTATAGTATACTCCATTCTACACCTGAAGTTTCAGGAAAAGAATTTGAGACTGCAAGTAATATAAAAAAGATAGTTGAAAGTTTTTGGGAAGGCAGTTTAATTTATGAGGGGAGTGAAGGATTAGTTTATGCTTGGGGTAACCCTGGAGAACGCTTTGATTTAGGTTTTCGTGCAGAATTGGACGCTTTATCAATGCCTTCAGGAGAAGTTAGTCATGCATGTGGTCATGACTTGCATATGTCTGCGTTGATTGAACTGATGAGATATATTGTTCTCACTAACATACAAAAGCAGATTTTATTTGTTTTTCAGAGTGCAGAGGAACGGGGGAATGGAGCTTATAAGCTAACACAGATACTAAAAAACAATAATATTCTAGTAGACAGAATGATTAGTATTCATAATGCACCAGAACTTAATACTAATTCGTTTGCGGTTAGTGAAGGTCGTATCTTAGCGAATAACTATACTAACCAACTGAAATTTTCATTTTTAGAAAGTGAAAGGTATACTCGAGGTATGAACTTATCCTCTTGGATTCATGTATTAGATATGATTGAGAAGGAGCAAGAAAAGTACCCTGATGTTAATTTCTCAATTGGGGAATTCCAGACTAATGGAACCTCGGGTGTCCAAGCCGAACATTTGAAAATGACCTTATCTCTGCGTTCCCATTTACAAAGTTTGGATAAATTAAAAGCTATCTTCAACAATCTTGTAGAAAAATTAAGTAATCAAGAAGGAGTTAAAATTTGGTCAATGAACATAAATGAACATTGGCAAATTATTAATGACAAGCATTTATATAATATTCTAAAGTCTTATCCGTATCTTACGTTCTATGAAATCCCTTCAGGGTTTACTTCTGATGATTTCTGTTATTATGAAAAGATTTCAGATGCCATTCTATATTTATTTGTTGGAAGCAATAATGATTATACCCCTTATCATGGGACTCATACTCATAAATACAAACCAGATTTGGATTTTTTAAGAAGTTCTCTAAGAATTTATAAGTATATTTTGGAGGTGGCATAGTGGTTCATATTTTTTATAGAAAAAACAAACATAGTATTTCAAAATTTTTATCGTATTTCACAAATGATTTATTAGATCAGTTAGTTAAAAGTAGTTTAGAGTTATCAGTTGATATTGAAGAAATTTCTCAGGATATTCTTGATGAAATAGACTCTCTGATAAATTCTGATTCAAATAACTTGAATTATAAGTTTTATTTATCAAATAAGAGAAAAATAAAAAAAGAGAAACTTCTGACAAATATTATTGATGATCACTTAGGAGATAAATTTAAAAAATACAATGAACTAATAATTCTCCGAGATAAAATTGAAGAACGTATCAAAACAGAATTGGAAAGCAACTTTGAGAATCATAAACAGGCACTAAGGAACTTTTTTACAGAGGAGGATCTCTTACTTTTTAGGAATCAGTTTTTGAAAAAGAAACTTCAGAACCCTGATAATAATTTAAAAAAGAAAGACCGTTTATCACTTTATAAATATGCTTCACAGTTGTGTTTGAAAACAGGTGGTGTAGGTACTGTTAGCAGTGTCGGAGCAATGAAACTTCAAGATGGTGAAGCAAAGCATCTCCAACCAAAGCAATCATATGTGATAAGTCCACATAGCTATATTCAAAATCGAATGGTTATGTCGTTAATTCTATTGAACATTGAATCCTATCAGGATCTTTACTATGTGAATACAAACTATGTTAGGGAATCAGATTATATTATTTTTAAAACCCTCATTGACGATCCAAATAGTAATATTTTTTCAGGTCAGGAGAGAGAAATACGTCTTAAATTAGCGACTAATATTGAGTGGCTGATTAATCAGAAGAGTATCACTTATAAGGATATGCTTGAATATTTCAGTATACCAGAAATAAAACAACTACTGAGGTTTGGTGTTTTGCTAGTAGAACAGTCCAAACCAGGAGATATATTTTCTTGGAAAGATAGGTTCATTGATCTGCAACCAGATATTACCGATGAACTAAATAGCATTTACAAAGATTTGAATCTAATCAATCAGAATTTTACTTGTGAATTATTTGATAGTTTAACAGTTAAAATTCAAGAATTTTGTACAAGACTACAGGTTAATACTTTGGATTTTCCAGTCCTTACCATCGATACTTATTGTCAGGATTCTACTTTTTCAAACTCGGATATAAGGTTGTTGGAACGTTTTAGTTCGGTTAGAAATGAATTAAGCCAGTTTTATTCGATTTTTGATGCTTCAAAGAAAGTAGAAGAACTAGCATATATGTTCGTCAAACAAAATTATGCCACCTCTGTTACTTTTGATAACTTTGTAGATTTAGATAATTTCTTTAGAGATATGTCAGAATTCATTTTTTCTCAAATTAATTTAGGAGCCCTTAGATCGGGATTTTTTGAAGGTGAAGATTTCCCAATTATTCAATCCATTATTGATTATATTTCGAAAGAAAACACACAAACAGTTATCCTAAAAGATAGTAATTTGAAGAAAATTTTTAATATTGCTGAAAAATATAAGTATAATTTACAACATTCCTATGCTTTCTTTTTACAAGCAGGTAAATCTAGATTATATTTAAATCACGTATATAAAGGATATGGAATTTTCAATAATCGTTATAGAGATAGTTTTAAAGAGGATGATTTTGAAACTCAGTATGGCTTTGAAAATGTGTTTGATATTCCGTACTATTTTGGATTTAATGCAAATAAACGACCAGAAAAACCAAGTTTTGATGTCCTAGGACTCTCTAGTTATGGTAGCGATGCAAATATTACCTATAAGGATATTAGTATTGTAGCTGATGATTCTCATCGAAATTTGAGGTTTCTTGATAAAAATAATAAAACATTTCATTTTTCATTCCTAGGTAGTATGACTCCTATGGTTCTTCCAAAAACAATTGCAATGTTTAATAGTATATCTTTAACAGGAGGGATGTATTTTGATATCGCTGATCTAGTATTACGTTCAAAAGTAAGAGCGAGTGATAATTTATCAAGATATGAGGCTCCTGAAGTATGTTTTAAGGATTCTCAACTAGTGATTTCACGGAAAAAAATATTATTTAAAACATCTTATTTGAAAGCATTGCTTAAAGATAAATCAAAGTATGAGAAGAATGTATTATTATTAAATAAGTTATTTGGGCATGCCCAAATATATATCAGAGAGTTTTCGGTAGATAGTAATTTCAAAAATAAGTTTTTAAAACCTATTTTTATTAATCTAAACAGTATCTTAGGTCTTGAAAATTTTATTGCATATATTGACGATATTGAATGGGTTACAATTGAGGAAGCTCAGCCGGAGCTTTCTGGTGGGAATCTGATAGAGTACATCGTAGAGTCAGAAAATACTGTTAATGATAAATTAAGTACCGTTCTTGACAAGAACTCCTATTGTGTAGCAGTCTGACATATAATGAGTTCGTAAACAAAATTAATAAATGGAGGCCCATATGTTTAAAGTAGAAGAGGTTAAGAAGTCCTTTAAAAATAAAGAAGTTTTAAAAGGTGTTTCTTTTTCTATCGGTGAGGGTGATAAAGTCGCCTTACTTGGAAATAATGGTGCAGGAAAGAGCACATTATTGAAAATTATTGCAGGACAGTTGGCTGCGAACTCAGGTAAAATCAGTACTTCTCTAAATTACCAAACGGAAATCGGTATGATGCCGCAAGGTGATATCTTAATAGATGATTTGACGGTTTCTGATTTAGTTTATCTAAAAAGTAAGATGAACCAAATTGATAGTATTAATGTTGATGAATTCTTGGATATGGTGGAATTACGAGATTTTAAAAACCATTATGTTTCAGGACTATCAGGTGGTCAAAAGAGACGACTTTCGTTATTGCTAACTATCTTAAATTCTCCTAAGCTGATTTTTTTAGATGAACCGACAACGGGAATGGATTTAGAATCTGTTGATAATTTTTGGAAACTTTTGGAGAAACAAAATTTTACTTCAGTTGTTGTAACACATGATTTTAATCAGATTGACCACTTTTTTACAAAAGTGTTGATTTTGAAAAATGGTCGTATTGCTGCTCATGAATCAGTTGAAGAAATTCATAAAGCTGGTAAGACAATCGAACAGTTTTATCGCGAGAAAGTATAAATGGAGAAATAATGATGATTAATATGATTCAACTTAAACAAGTATTGAGAAATAAACGATTCTTGTTATTTACGATTTTTATCCCTGTAACATGGTACATTTTCTTATACAACATTCAACAGGGAATTGTTCCTAATATTATGCTCGGCATCGCAGTATTTATCGGTATTATTGGTAATAGTCTAGCAACGTTTAGTAAACGAATTTCCTCAAATATTGGTTTTTACTCTTTTGAATCAAAGTTCACAAAATATAGTGTAAAAAAGTACCTCTTAGATCAGACATTTGTTCAAATCGTTCTTAATAGTCTTATTTTTATAGTTGTGCTTGGTATAGCAGTAGCATTTTTTAAATTTCCTATCACCGGAAATTTAGCTATTCAGTTTTTGTTGCTAACTATGATGGGAATTTATTTTAGTATCATTGGCTTTGTCTTAGGTGTAAGATTAGATTCACAAATCCTTGATACTGTGAGCTTTCCGATTATTATTTTAGCATCAATGACAATTATTCCTTTTGCTACCCTAGGAGCAAAAGAAGGATTTATCGGACTTGTAAGTAAACTACAAATGGTTTTTCCGGGATATTATTATACAAATATTATCAATTCAATTTCATCAGGAAAGGAAATCAATCTAACAGATTTTATTTTATTTGTAACAGTATTTATTTTGAATATTCTTCCATTATATTTCTTAGTTCCAAAGGTAAAATTTGTAAAAGCAAAATAATTATTGATAAACTAATATAAGATTATTCTCAGGCTTAAGATAAAGTCCCTTGAAGTTTACTTCAAGGGACTTTTCCTGTCAATCGAAAACCATTAGCATTGTTAGTCATTCTAAAAAGTTCTAGCATGTATAAAAAGTACTTGTTAAAATTTTATCTTAGATAAGATTTCTCAATCACTAGCTAATATACTAAAGTTAATTCGCTTATGAGACGAGATAATAATAGTTTAGTACATACCACATGGGATTGTAAATATCATATTGTGTTCGCATCAAAGTATCGATGTCAAATAATCTATAGAAAATGAAAGGTAAGTATAGGTTAAATCTTGAGTTTAATGTCTGAAAGAAAGTATGTGGAAATACATGAGGTAGTAGATTGTCCAGTTAATATTCATGTGCTACCCCAAACTTGTAATTCCTTATTAATGTAGTACTTAAAGGGTAAGAGTAGGTTAATGATATTCCAGCGTCTTGCTAATTTAAAGTATACACATGGGAATATCAAACGTTGGTGTAGATGACTTTATATTGATATGGTAAATTGCTTTTAGAAGTGAATTGAGGAATATAATTCGTAACGAATTGTAAGAGACGTGACAACAAATCGGCTTAGTCTTTTTTAGAAGTATGATCTGATTATAGGTGAAAATTAAAAGCAATATTAGTGAGAACTACTAGACGAGCTGGCTAGCGAAGGTAGTGTGGAAGGGAAACGATTTGGTAGGCTTTCAGTCGTTCGGTAGGTTTTGACTTTATCAACTTTAAGAAGCGTGTTTTCATCACCCACTACCGTTGACAAACATACTAAGATTAGTAGTGAAGAAATCTCCGACGGGAGAGAGTACTCACTACTTTTTCTTTATGTTAAAGTAGTGGTGTCTTGTAAAGTCGTAGGGCTCTATGGCACTAGACGTCGCTTGACAACCTGGCAAGACACCTTGTTTTAGGTGGAGTTTGATCAAAGTATGTGGGACGCTAAACGTCGCGTATTGAAAATAAAATCACTAAAACATGGAATTATTCAAGACAAAAGTGGTAATGTCATGCGTGCAGTATTTGGAATTGATGTAAGTAAAACAAGTTCTGAGGTAGCAATTTTAGTCAACGGTGAGAAGGTTCATGGCTACACCATACTCAATGATGCCATTGGATTCAATCGCCTGTTGGGCGACTTGAAAACTGTTCATAACCCCGAGATTATATTTGAGGCTACAGGCGTCTATTCTCGACGTCTTCAAACCTTTCTTGAGGAATATAGTTACGCTTATACATGGCTAAATCCACTGGAAGCTAAGAAGCAATTGGACGGTCTGTGAGTTCGTAAAACAGATAAGATTGACGCTGAAAAGTTAGCTAAATCTCAGCTTGTGCACAATCGTAAACCAACTTATGTGCAGGAAGAAGTTTATCAACACCTGTGTGATTTAAGCCGTTTCTATCAAAATTTGACAGAAGACCTTGTTCGAGCTAAAAACCGTCTACACAAGGTCCTACAAGTCACCTTTCCTCAATTAGAAAATCTCTTATCCACACCAACTGGAGAGCAATATTGGAACTTAGTGATGGCTTTTCCATGCAAAGAGTTTGTATTAAGCCTATCTCTAAGTGACTTGTGTGAGATTATCCGTCAATATACCTCCAAACGCATCACTGAAAAGCGTGTAGCTTATTTAGCCGATAAACTCGTCGAATTGGCTAATAAGTCTTATTGTGCGGTCAAGAAAACCTCTTCCATCATGGGAGAGGTTCGTTACTATGCTCAAGAATTGCTTCGTCTTTCTGAACGCAGATGGGGTGCCTTAAACGACATGGTAGCTCTAGCTCAGCCTTTTTAAGAGTATGACATCTTACGGTCAATTCCTGGCATCGCAGATACCACAGCGACATCTATCATTGGCGAATTGGGAGATATTCGTCGCTTTCAGACTACCAATCAAATCAATGCTTTTATCAGTATTGACCTCAGACACTATGAATCTGGGAACTTTCTCGCCAAGGAACACATCACTAAACGAGGGAAGCCCTATGCCAGAAAAATCTTGTTCAAGTGCATTCACAACATCGCTTCAGCTAGTCATACCAATCCCTGCCATATCACTGACTTTTATGAGAAACGAAAAAGACAATCGACAATAGCTTCAACTAAGCCACATACGATTGCCTCTATACATCGTCTCATTCGAACAATGTATTACCTCATTACGCATAACAAACTTTACGATTACTCTTTGACCCAAAATCGATAAGGCTGTCTATGCCGTATTAGGGTAACACCTTGTTTCAGGTGTTTTTTAGCATGCCCTTTTATGGATCAAAAAGTGTTAAAAATAAGACAGTAACCTCAGAATAGCTACTGTCTTATCTCATTTTTCACTTAAAGCCTTGATAGACTTGACAAATTGTAGAAAAGAGCCATTTTTTCTGTCTCACTTTTGGGGTGCAGTTCATTACAGTATTGCTTTTATAAAATAATAATTTTTGATGACGACGTATTTAGGAACAAAAGATTAGAGTAATAATCTCATAAAATCAAGTAGTCCAATTATTTTTGAATTACATAGTTGCATCATACTCAACAAATGATCAGTATAATTTTGTTAACTATTTGTGGTAAGACACCCAACAGTCAAAAAATTTCTATATAATCCTCGAACTAACTATAGCTTCTTAAATGGCTTTATATTAATAAATTACAGGATATCATCAGCTTAATAAGAACATATGGAATAAAAAAATACCATTAATGACAATTATGATACCGTATGTGATAAAAATCATAATTTCGAGTTATTGATTGCTATACTATATTCATAAAGTTAATCAAATAACTTTGTGACAAAAATAAGGAATATGAAATAGTAAAGGAATAGAGAAAGCAATGCAAAAACAATCAACTGTAAATGGGAACTGGTGGGACTGGTTTG
>ERZ772908.165-NODE-165-length-16142-cov-6.12569_pt1 | contig 16142 bp, 9 predicted proteins | sample MGYA00512121_ERZ772908 | MGnify/ENA primary metagenome ERZ772908 (study PRJEB29015, sample SAMEA2738084) | human oral metagenome | biome: human oral; feature: human-associated habitat; material: saliva | place: China | collected 2264 ... | reverse complement strand
CGCTGGCAGTGGGGTTGGGCACTATGGCTCCTAGTGCGGGGGCGGCGAGGCTGGGCCTAATTGCGTGCTGCGGCTGGGCTCAGCGCTGGCAGTGGGGTTGGGCACTATGGCTCCTAGTGCGGGGGCGGCGAGGCTGGGACCTCGCTGGCAGTGAGGCGTTAAGACTTCTAGGGCCGGCATCTTAACAACCGGGTGAGCCTAACGGCGCCTGAGCCACCTAGGCCATACAATCCAATTGTGCGCATTGATCCTCATACTCATTCAAGTTGTTCCGATGGCACCCAAACCCCAGCACAGTTAGTCGCTTCCGCTCTCGAATGCGGCCTGGACGTTATTGGGTTGACCGACCATGACACCACAGATGGATGGCACCAAGCTGCGCAAGCAATCGAAGGCACCGGCCTGAAACTGCTGCGCGGCATGGAAATTTCCTGCTCCTACCAGGGAATTACCCTGCATCTGCTCTCTTACCTACACGACCCCGACAATGTGGCTTTAAATCGGGAGCTTAGGCGCTCGCATGAAGCCCGCCATGAGCGCGCCCGCCTTATGGTTGAGCGACTAAGCAAGGATTACCCCATCACCTGGGAAGAAGTTGTCGCTCAGACAGCTCCCGGAGCCACTTTGGGACGCCCTCACATTGCTGACGCGCTGGTAGCTGCCGGGGCTTTTAAAAACCGCAGCGAGGTTTTTGCCGGCCCGCTTAAGCCTGGCTCGCCCTACACCGTGGAGCGTTACGCCCCCGACCCGGTCAAAGCCTGCGCCCTGGTGCGCGCAGCTGGGGGAGTGCCGGTGGTGGCTCACCCGCGCGCCGCTAGCCGCAGCAAGCGCCTGATTCCCGACGAGGTTTTTGCTCGCATGGCTGAGGTTGGTTTGGCTGGTCTTGAGGTTTATCACCGCGATCACGACGACGCCGCCCGTGCGCAGGCCCTGCGTCTTGCTAAGGATCTGGGGCTGGGAATTAGCGGTTCAAGCGACTATCACGGGGCTGGTAAACCTAATCGTTTAGGCGAAAACCTAATGCCGGTAGAGTTCTACGAGCGCGTTGTGGAGCAGGGTCTGCTACCCATTTTGGAGGGGTAGTGGAAATCTTTGAACCCCATGTGTTTGCTACCTCGCTAGCTACGCTGGTAGTTATTCAAGACCCGGTGGGGGCCATCCCGATCTTCCTGTCACTAACTGGAAAACAGTCTGATGCGCAGCGTAAAAGATCTGCCCGCACAGCTACGTTAGTTAGCCTTGGCGTAATTTTAGTATTCGCCTTAGCTGGACGTTACATTCTAGAATTTCTAGGTATTAGCGTGCCCGCTTTGCAGCTATCTGGTGGTCTGTTGCTACTGTTGGTGGCCTTGGAGCTGCTTACTGACAAAATGGATGAGCATCCTGACCCTGATGCTACCGGCGGAGTTAACGCAGCCCTAGTGCCCCTAGGCACGCCCCTACTGGCTGGGCCCGGTGCGATTGTGGCCGCCATGGTGGCAGCTGATTCTTCTGGCTCCACCGCCGGTTGGATTAGTGTGGGTGTGGCTATTGTGATGTCACACGTGGTCATTTGGCTCACCCTGCACTTCTCCACGGTGCTTAACCGGCTTCTTAAGCAGTCTGGTATCACCCTGCTAACCCGCATTGCCGGTTTGCTGCTGGCAGCTATTGCGGTGCAGATGATGGTGGACGCGGTAGAGACCTTCGTAAAGCAGTTCGGGGCCTAACGCCCTTAGCGGTGGGACCTGCTGCGCGAGCGGCCAAAACCGTTCGCCGTGCGGGAGGCCAAGGGCCCAGCTCAGGGCGCCTGGCGCGTGGCCAATCAAAACCGTATGCTGCTGGCTGCAAAACTAAGAACAAACCCCCGGCTCAACCGAGCACGGGGGTTTGCGGCGTTTAAAGGAGCCTACCTGAGCCAGTGTACTCCTTAGAGCTCACTCAGTGGGTTTTAAGAAGCTACCCAGTTTTTGTGGCTTGGCTAGCAGGCTTAACCAGCAGGCTTGGCTAAGCAGGCTTTTCGGCAGGCTTCTAGCCGGCTTCAAGCTGGTTTTGTCCAGTTGGTTTTACTCAGCTTTAGTGCGGCGAGCACCGCGAGTGCGCTTACGGGGACGACGCGACTTAGCCTGCTTAGTGCGCACGGCGTCGTCGGCCTTACGGTGAGCGCGCCCCCGGCCCCGAGAGCGGCCGCGAGAACGGGCGGCAGAGCGAGAGCCAGTGGTGCCCAGATCCTCAATATATTCAGCGCTTAAACCCTCACGCTTACGCTGCGAGCGCGGCAGGCGGTTACCCACATTCTCAGGAATATCCAGGTCACTGTAGAGGTGGGGACTGGTGTGGTAGGTCTCTACCGGCTCCTTGTACTCCAAGCCCAGCGTCTTGCAGTTCAGGCGCCAACGCGGCAGGTCCTCCCAATCCACAAAGGTGACCGCCGTGCCGTGCTTGCCGGCGCGCCCAGTGCGGCCGATGCGGTGCACGTAGGTCATGGCGTCTTCGGGGCACTCATAGTTAATAACGTGGGTGACGTCGTCGACGTCGATACCACGGGCGGCCACGTCGGTAGCTACCAGCACATCCACCTTGCCGTTACGCAGGGCACGCATGGCCTGCTCGCGGGCGCCCTGGCCCAAGTCACCATGCAGCGCGGCCACGGCGAAACCCTGCCTGGACAGCTCCCGGGTGACCGTGTCGGCGGTGCGCTTGGTGCGGCAGAAAATAATGCAGCCTTCGCGCTCGCGGGCCTGCAAAATGCGGCAGATAACCTCCACCTTGTTCATGGCGTGCACGCGGTAGGCGTACTGGGAGACGCTGCGCACTGTGAGGGTGTCGTCTGCGGGATCGTCTTGGGCCCGAATATGGGTGGGCTGGTTCATGTAGCGCCTGGCCAGGGCAATCACTGCGGCCGGCATGGTGGCGCTAAAGAGCATGGTTTGGCGGTCGGGGCGGGTAGCGGCCAGGATCTTTTCCACGTCAGGCAAGAAACCCAGGTCAAGCATTTCATCGGCCTCATCAAGCACCACGGTGGTGACGTGGTCTAGACGCAAAATGCCGCGATTAATCAGGTCTAGCAGGCGCCCGGGGGTACCCACAATAACCTCCGCACCAGCTTTAATGGCCTCAATTTGGGGCTCATAGGCACGCCCGCCATAAACCTGGGCGATGCGCACGGTGCGGTATTTGGCGGCGGCGCTGAGCTCTTCAGCTACCTGTTTGGCCAGCTCACGGGTGGGCAGAATAACCAGGGCCTGGGCGCTGCCGGAGGCTGGGTCTTCATCCCAACCTTCCTCGCCGGGGCCTAGGGTGTCCATTAGCAGCGGAATACCGAAGCCTAGGGTTTTACCGGTACCGGTTTTGGCTTGACCGATAATGTCTGCCCCATCTAACGCCACCGGCAGGGTTAATGCCTGGATTGGGAAGGGGTGGGTGATGCCGCGTTCGTCTAGGGCCTTGGTAATTTCCTCTTCTACGCCGTACTGGGCGAAGGTTTTGGTCTCTAAATCAAGGCTGTCGGCGGTGGCGCTGATGTCTGCGTCTACCTCATCGGGGCGCACAGCGGTGGCGGCAGCGGAGTTAATTAGGCCAGTGTTTGTGACCTCAATGTTAGTATTGTTCTCGCTCATATATGCCTTCAACTTTAGGCGCTTTTTTGGCTTTATGGCAGTGTAAATGGGGTAGTTCACGTCAGCGCCTCACTAATGTGAGCGGCTTTGACTAAACTGTTGCCATGGACACTGCTTCTAATGTTTCAGCCTCTGGGGCCCCCGCGTTTAATTTGGTGGCTGGGCTGGTTACCTGGTCTTTATCGGTGCAATCCATTCGCCTGGGCAAGGATGCTTATATGGCTCCCGACATGGTCACGCGGGCCGCGTTGATGCGGCTAAGTGCCCAAACCACGCAGGATTTTAAGGCGGTTTCTACCCGTAGCCGTGAGCTGGGGGTTGATGCGCTAGATAATGCGCAGCCGTTTATGGGGGCGCTGGGTGATTACGATGAGCGTACTCGCCCGGCTGACTGGCCTGAGCGTGTGCTTAAGACTTATTTGGGTATGGGTTTGCTGGGCGACTTTGCGGCCCATGCGGTTTCGCTGCTGCCTCCGGCGCTGGCCTCTGAGCTGGCGCCCTATCTGGACCACCGTGAGCTGGATGCTTTTGCTTCTGCCAGTATTTTGGGTGCAGCCGGTTCTGACCCGCAGCTGGCGGCCCGCTTGGGGCTGTGGGGGCGGCGCGTGGTTGGTGAGGAAGTGGGTACTTTCCACGCTTTGCTGGCACGTTTTAAGGGTTTAGCTGCCGACGACGCCGCCCGCCAGGGCTACCACGACGCTCTGTCTGCTGGGGCGGCCACCCGCATGAAGGGCCTGGGCCTGCGCGTATGAGGCTATCTGCATAAAAACTAACCCCACCGGCTAGGCCGGTGGGGTTTTGTGCGCGCCTCTAGCTGGCGGCGCGGCGCCTAGGACGCCTAAAAAGTGGCGCCCAGCAGCAGTCTAAAGAAGGCGCCTGAAGAATCAGAGGGCGAAGCCCACGCGACGCGGCTCGCTTTCACCCAGCACTACGTAGGCAATAGCGGAGGTGGGCACATAAACCTTGCGGCCCTTGTCGTCGTCGAGAACTACGGCGGGGGAGCCCTGAGCGGCCTTGATGGTGGAAAGTACGCGCTCTTGGCTGTCATTGGTCTCGAAGGTTAGCTCGCGCGCAACGTTGGTGATGCCGATGGTGACCTGCATGTAAAGCTCCTAGTAAAGAAGTAGTGGGCCGGCAGGGAATGCGGGAAATTTACTTACATAATGCTACTGCAATGCAAAAAATACACGAATTGGCGTGTATAAGCTGTGTTCCAATAGTTACATGAGCAAATTCTGCTTAACGCCGCCGTCGCAGCGCTTTGAGCTGCCACAACCAGACGCTTTCACCACTAAAGCCTCCCAGCTAGTTGGCGAAGGGCGAAATTTGGTGGCTTTGGGGGCGCCGGGCAGTGGCAAAACTACTTTAGCGGTGTCCCTGGTGGCCCAGGCGGTGGCGCAGGGGCGTCAAGCAGTGTTGCTTAGCCCCACGCGCGTGCGTGCAGATCAGCTGCGCACTTATTTGGTGCAGGCTCAAACCCAGCTGGCCAGCCGCCAGGGCCAAGCGGCGTCGCAGTCACCCCAAACTCAGCCCAGCCCAGCTCAGACCGGCCCGACGGCGTCAGCCCAAACCTATACCCAGGATGCTGCGGGGGCCGCCCCGGCGGCGTCGGTGCAGGTGGACACCCCGCGCGTGTTTACCCCGGCGGCTTTTGCGCTGCGCATCCTAAGCCAGTGGTTTAGCCAGCGCCTACAACCCCTGCCAGCCCCGGTGTTGCTGATGGGCGCTGATGAGGACGCCGCCCTAGAACAGCTAATTGGCCAGGTCAGCTGGTCTCAACCAGCTGAAGTAACTCAAACACGCGGTTTTCGCGCCCAAATCCGTAACCTGTTCTCGCGCTGCGGTGAGCTGGGGGTTGACTACCAGCTGCTAGAGCAACTGGGCCAGGCCGCCCAGGTACAGCTGTGGTGTGAGGCGGCGCCACTGTTAAAACTGTGGGACAGCCAAAGTGACATCAGCGCCGCCAACCGGGCCATGGCGCTGAAACTAGACACTGCCCGCCTGCAAGATCGGGCCCTATATGCACTAGAGCATTGGTATCAAGCCGATGTAACCGCTCCGCCGCAGCTGCCAGATCTGGTGGTGGTAGACGACTACCAAGACTGCACGGCGGCCACCGCCCGCCTACTGCACGCTTTAGCTGCCCTAAACCTTGGCGAGGCTGAGGGACAAGGCTGGTCTGCTGGCCAGATGCCAAGCGCTGGCCTCGGTGGCGCCAGTGGCGCGCAAGGACCTGGCAGCCGCAGCAGTGCGAATGGATCTGGTGACGCCACTGGTGCGGGGGAGCCCGGCGACGTCGGCGTGACTAGCCCCGGCGACGTCGAGCACAAGGACGGACGCAGCACCCAAATAGTGGTGTTAGGCAACCCCGACGAGGCGGTTGAAACCTTCCGTGGCGGTGACCCACTAATGCTGGCCAGCGCCGCACGCGACTTTGACGCCGTGGCCCTAACCCTGCCGCAAGTACATCGCGGCTCACGCCAAATCGCTGCTCTAATTGAACTGGCCGTGCAGCAAGTACAGGTAGCCGGATGCATCAGCCAACGCTGCCCCAACTACCAGCATTTGGCGCAAAACAGCCAAAGCGTGTGCTTCAAAATAGCCCCAGATGACACTGTCCAGGTGGGTGCCGTGGCCGCACATATGCGCTCACTGCATCTAGAGCAAGGCCTGGCCTGGGGGCAAATGGCGGTGATTGTGCGCCAAAGCAGCTCGGTGGAGTTGATCCGTCAAGAACTACGGCGCGGCGGAGTACCCCTAGCCCCAGACACCCCTGCCCTACTGCTGCGCAGTGAACCAGCCGCGAAGGCCCTACTTGACTGCGCCCGCGCCGCCCTAGAGCAGCTACTGGGCGTACCGGTGGTGCAAGAAGAAGCAGCCCGCGCCCTGCTACTAAGTCCCCTGGTGGGCTTTAGCGCCATTGAGCTACGTCGGCTGCGACGTATTTTGGGGGAGAGCCCAGATCACCTAAGCACCCGAGTGCTTAGCGACACTGAGCTGTTTGACCAGCTAGAAGCAGCCCCCACCTTGGCAGCCAAAGCTAAAGTAGCCCAAGCCATTAATGAGGCCCTGGCTAAAGAACGCAGCGAAGGGCTAGAGGCCCTGGTGTGGGGGGCCTGGCAGGCCAGCGGCAAAGCCCAATACTGGCGCCAACTGGCCCTAGACATTGAGGCCGACTCGCTGCTACGCCAACGCGCCGATCATGATCTGGACGTGGTTATTTCCCTGTTTAAACGTCTAGAGGTGTGGAGTGAACGCAATCCTTCAGCCCCCGGCCAGCAGTTCCTTGATGAGCTAGAGGCCCAGCAGGTGGCCTCAGACTCGGTGGCGGCTCTAGGGGCGCGTCCACAGGGTGTTTCGGTGCTGACGGTGGCGGCCTGCGCGGGGCGTCAGTGGGAGTTTGTGGCGGTTTTAGGTATCGACGACGGCGTGTGGCCTAACCTGCGCCTACGTGACAGCCTTACCCAAACCGGTTTACTAACCGACATTGTCTCCCAACGTATAGCTGACACTGTCAACTTAGCTAGCTTAACTGCCAGCTTGGACCCCCAAGCCCTGGCTCAAGCCCGCGCCCAGATTTGCAGTGACGAGATGCGCCTGCTGGTGGCCGCCATGTCACGGGCCAACAGTCAACTGTGGCTGGGAGCAGTTAACGGCGGCGAGCAAGGCCCCTCCAGTTTCTTCAACTACCTAAGCCGCCAAAGCGCCATACCGGTTGAACCAATCCAGCCCGGCGGCGCCTACACTCTGCGCGGCCTGGTAGCTACGCTACGTCGGCAATTAATGCTTGATTTAAAACACAACAACGGTACCGAGGCCCCCCAAATCGCCGCGCTACTAGCCGCCCTGGCCCAGCGTGGGGTGCCCGGAGCCGATCCACGCAGCTGGCTGGGAATCGCTGGGGCCAGTCAATTCCTCACCGATCTGCCCGCCCAGCTAGAGAGCCAAGACCGCCTGGGCACGCAGGTGGCCACCCACGCCGTCGTCGCCCTTAAAAAATTGCAAGCCCAGCGCGTAAACCAAGCCCGCCAACGCGGGGCGAGACTCTCACCCTCAGACGTAGAAAACATTGAAACCTGCCCGCTGCGCTGGTACCTGCAACGCCACGGGGGCTCGCCGGCAAGCTCCAGCGCCCAGCAGATCGGGGCGCTAATCCACTGGTTGGCCCAGCAAGGTCAAGAACATGGGCTGAGCCGCGAACAGCTACTAGACCTGTTCTATCGTGAACGCTCCAGCCTGCAGCTACCCGGGGGTTGGTATGGGCGCCAAGAAAACCAACGGGTAGAGAAAATGGTGGAAAACCTGGCCCTTTACCTGGCCAACAGTCCCGCAAACATGCAGGTAGAAGTGGAGTGCCCAGTGCGCGCTCAGGTGGAACTAGAAGTGGATGGCGCCCCGCTTAAAATCAAAATTTCTGGGCGCGCAGACCGCCTAGAACACACCAGTCAAGGCATAGATGTAATCGACTTTAAAACCGGCGCCAGTGTGGACTCTGCCGGCGCCCAAACCAACGCTCAGCTGGCCACTTACCGTGTAGCCCTGCAGGCATGGGGCGAAAACGTGCACGGTGGGGCGCTCATCATGCTGGGTAAAGAAAACAAAAAAGCCCAGGTGGATGCTTTAACCTATCCCGGCTCGCGCGAGCTAGCCCCCAGTGACTACCTAGAAACTGGCCAAGGCTGGGACACAGACCTGATCAGCGCCGCCGCCCGCGACAGTTTAGGGCCCAGCTATCAGGCGCGCACCGGAGAACACTGCCGCCACTGCGCCTACCAAGATTTCTGCCCCGCCCTAAGCGATCGGAACTACCTATGAGCGCACCAAAACCAGCAGCCGGGGCCCAGTTCCTGGCCCTACCAGCGCCGCCGCAACGATTAACCCCCACTCAGCTATTTACGGCGTTGGGTGAAAAGCATATGCCCACTGATCAGCAAGAAAAGGTAATTACTGCGCCCCTAAAACCAACTTTGGTGGTGGCCGGGGCCGGCTCAGGTAAAACCGCCACCATGAGTGCGCGCGTAACCTACCTGGTGGCCAGTGGGCAGGTGGACCCTAGCCAAGTACTGGGTCTAACCTTCACCCGTAAAGCCACCCATGAGCTGCGCGAACGCATCGAAAACCGGCTCGGGCAGCTGTATCGCTATCCTGGCTGGACACCGTCAAGTACTCGCTCTAACACTGATGAGTCAGCGTCAGCTGACGCCCCGTCCACAGCTGCCGGCCCATCCACGGCTGCCGAGGCAGGGGGCAGCAACAGCCAAGTCCAAGAGCTCACAGCAGTGGCGGGGGAGGCAACCGTAGCCACCTACAACTCCTTTGCCGGCTCCCTAGTACGCGAATGGGGCCTAGAAGTAGGCCTGGAAACCGACACCGCCGTACTGACCCCCGCCAGCTCCTGGCAGATCATGTATGAGCTGATGGAAAACTGGGGCCAAGAATTTGAAGAACCCTTCAGTTCCCTAGATTCAGCCACCGAACTAGCCCTGCAGTTAGCCAACTCGCTTAACGAAAACTTACTTAGCGTAGATGAAGCCCGCGAACTGATGGCAGATCTGGGCCAGAACCTAAAAGACCTGCGCTCAGTGCGCGGGGCAGCCAAAGCCATTGACGCCAAAAGCCTGCCAGCCATGACCAAACGTATCCAAGTGCTGGATCTGGTGGAGCGCTACATTGACTACAAACGTGAAAATTCACTGGTGGACTTTGGCGACCAGGTGGCGCTGGCCTGCCGGATCGTTACTGATGAACGGGTGGGGCCGCGCGTAATCGCCCAATACCGTGACCGCTTCAAAGCGGTGCTGCTAGATGAGTTCCAAGACACCTCGGTGGCGCAAACCATTTTGCTCTCCAGACTCTTTGCCGGCTGCGGGGTAGTGGCTGTGGGTGACCCCAACCAGGCCATTTATGGTTGGCGCGGCGCCAGCTCAGCGGCGCTAGGCCAGTTCCACCGCCACTTCAGCAACGGAGCCGGCCCGGTGCTGCAGCTATCCACCGCCTGGCGTAACGATCCACAAATCTTGCAGGCAGCCAACCGCATCAGTGACCCGCTGCGTGCCAGTGGTCAGGTGAAAGTAGAAAAACTGGTTAAACGCCCCGGGGTGGGCGATGAGCGCGGCAAAGTGTGGGCTGCCAGAGTGCAAGATGGCCTGGCTGAAGCTGAGCTGATCGCTAAATTCCTGGCCCAGCGTTGGTCTCCAAGCAAATCCATGGCGGTGCTATGCCGTACCCGCAGCCAATTCACCCCGATCGTGGCCGCCCTGATTGAGCGCGGCATCCCGGTAGAGGTAGTGGGTTTAGGGGGCCTGCTGGATGTGCCTGAAGTGGCTGACGTGCGCGCCCTGATGAGCGTGGCTTTAGACCCCACCAGTGCCGACCGCTTAATGCGGCTAATTGACCTGGTAGGGATCGACGCCGCCGATCTAGACGTGGTGTGGAGCTTTGCCCGCGAACTGGTTAACGCCCGCGCTAACACTGGGCAAAGTAGCGCTGAGCCGCTACTAGCTGAGGCCCTAAGCGAGATAGTGGTTAACTTTGCAGCATTTGAAGCTTTCTGCAAAAAATATGCCTGCGCGCTGTCACCGGCGGGCCTATACCAAGCCAAACGCCTAGGGCGCATACTGCAAGAAGCTAATGCCGCTGCCAACTTGGAACTGGTGGACTTCATCTCCTGGGCTGAGCGCGCCCTGGGCTTGGATGTTGAAGCTGCTGCGCGCGTGGATGTAAATGAGGTGGGGGCGCGGGCGCTAGCAGCGCTGCGAGCCCAGGCGACGTCGTTCAAAGCCCAAAACCCTGAAGCTGGGGCGCAAGTGTTCTTAGGCTGGCTAAACGCGGCCCAAGACCAAGAACGCGGGCTGGAACTACCTGAAGTTGAGCCCGCCCCCGGCGCGGTGCAAGTGCTAACCGTGCACGCCTCCAAAGGTTTGGAATGGGACATAGTGGTGGTTCCCGGCCTGGTGGAAGCCAATTTCCCCAGCTACCGTAGCCGGCCTAAAGAGGACTACACGGTGCTGGCAAACAGCTGGATCACCCAGGTGAGCGAGTTCCCCCATACCCTGCGCCGCGACTATGACTCACTGCCGCCGTGCCCATTTATTGGGCTTAGCCCCCAGGCCGGTAAAGATGCGATTTTGGCTGCCGGCGAGGAATACCGCAGTGAGCTTGGTAAATGGGAGGTGGCTGAGGAGCGGCGCCTGGCCTATGTGGCCTACACTCGGGCCCGCAGCCAGCTGCTGCTGACTACCAGCCACTATGCGGCGCTTTCAAAGACCCCCAAGATGACCAGCCGGTTTTTGAAAGAGCTAGAGCGTTCACAGATGGTGCAGTTCCTAGCAGATGATGAACGCGACGATGATTTAAGCAATCGCGCCTTAGACCAAAGCTCGGTGTCTGTATGGCCGCACCAGCTCGACGCCCTGGCCGGTCTGGAAGAGCCAGGTGTTGCAGAGCCTAGCGTTGCAGGGCCTGGTATTGCAGAGCCCGGCGGCGTTGGCGCAGGTGGGGGAGGTATTGGTAAAGGGACTGCTCACGACGGCGCCGGGCTGAGTGCCGTTGCGCCGGGCCAAGCAGTGCTGGGCAAGCAGGCTGGGCTGAGTTTGCGGCTGCGTGCAGCTGCCCTAGTCAGCGCGGCAGGCGGCTGCCAGGGTGCTGGCTCTGAAGAGGCTTTACAAATACCGGAAGGTTTAGCGCCGCAGCTTGATGATTGGTGGCGCCAAGCCCGCCTGCTGCTGCAAGAGCGCCAAATCCGCCAAGAAAACGGGCAGGAAATTGTTTTGCCCAGTCACCTGGCTGCCACGGCCATGGCCAAAGTGGGTAAAGAAGACTTCATCATGTCTTTGCGTCGCCCTTTGCCGCCGCCACCTTCCAAGGCAGCGCGGTTAGGTACAGCCTTCCATGAGGAAATGTCGCAGCGTCTAAACAGTGAAGGCACTTTGCTTTCGCTAGCTGAAGCCGGCAGTGACCGCCTGAGCCCCGCTGACCGCAAGCAGGTTAACGACTGGCTTGATAACGTCGCTGACCTGGAGATACTGCAAGGCTATAGTCCCTACGCTACCGAAATTGACCAGGAAATTAGGTTGGCTGGATTCAATGTGCGTTGTCGTATTGACGCCGTGTTTAAAGCGGTTGAAAAAGGCCGCGCCCAGTGGCTGATTGTGGACTGGAAAACCGGTGGTCAGCGCGTGCGGGTAGATCAGCTTTCACTGTATGTGCATGCCTGGGCGGCCAGCCAAGGTGTGGATATCAGCCAGGTGCGCGCGGCCTATGTGTATGTGCAAGACGGCCATGTTGATGAGCTGCGACCGCGCCAAATCATTGGCCTAGACGTCTTCAAGGAGCGCCTAGAAACCCTGCGCGCTCAGCACTAACTCAGGCAAACACAGGTAAACAAACACAGGCAAAATCATCCCTTCCCTATAAAAATTCCATGGGGTTTTATAGGGAAGGGATGAAATGTCAGTATTTGTGGGCGGCATTTCAAAATGTGACCCACAGTTATCAAATGCTGAGCCGGCAAGCTCAGCGCTCCTCAGTTTCAATCGGCGCTGTGTCCATGCGGTAGATCTCCGTGGCCGTGTCTGGTGTGGCTGTACGACGCCGCGCCCAGGCCTGGTTTTTAGCGCTCTTCTCCCGCTGGGCCAGCAGATCGACGCCGCCAGTAAACTTTTCTTCACTGACGATTTCGATCTGCGCACTTGCAGGCGTATACGGACTGTAGGGGCTATAAGGACTGCGCGCAATACCCAGGCTTGAGGTGTCAAAACCTAGATCTGGGCTAGCTGCGCTAAGCCCCATGATTGGGCTGTGAACATCCGGGGTTTGCTCTGCTGCATCTTGTGCGCTTTTGGCGCTGCGGCCCCCGGTATTTAGATCCAAGGTAGAGCTGCTCTCCGCGCTGGGTTCTCGCCCGCGCCAAGTGCCAGCGCTGAACCTCGAACTAAAGCTAGCGCTAAGTTTTGACCCCAGAGCGCCAACACTGAGCTTCTCAGACTTCTTAGCTTCCGGCTGTTTTTCTTCGTCATGGCCAGAAGAGCTACCGTAGTTGCCAGAGTAGGACTCGTAATCTAAATCGTCGTAGTAGTCTTCAGCGGCCCTAGTCCCAGAGCCGGACTCGTCTTGGCCCCCAGCATTAGTGTGGTAGCCATCCGCAGTGTGGTAGTCATCTGCGCTGTCAGCACTCGCATAGTTCCCGGCGTCGTCGTAATTAGCTTCTTTACCAACTGTCTTGGCATCAGAGTCGTAATCAGTGCCGTAAGTGCTGTCGCCAGACATGTCATCGCCGTCGTCGCTATAAGCACTGTCGTCGCTATAAGCACTGTCGTCGCTATCGTCATCAGGGGAAATATCCGGCGAAGCGTTGGAAGCCACCACCGCCATGGGCCTTGAGCGCTCCACAAATAGCTCGTCGCCCACCTGCTCGGCCAGGTCTTCGAGCATTTCTACAGCTTCATCAATGATTGCGTCATCCTTGGTACGCACCCCGTGCAGCAGCCAACGCGCCAGGTTCAGCTCACTAACCAGTTCCGCGCGCAACCGCAGGTATTTATCCACGCCCTCAATGCGGCCACGGTCATAGGCTTCCTCGATCACATCCAAAGTGTCAATCGGGGCGCTGGAATAAACCCAAGCCAGATCCTCAGCCGGGTCACCTACACGCATTTGGCTTAGCCCTTTGAAAGCCAAAATTGAGCCGCCGCCGGTAATGATGTTCTCTTCGGCCAGGTCACCGTGCACTACCACGGGGTGGAAGCGCCACCACAGATCCTCATCCAGTGCCGACTCCCAGCGGGCTAACAGGTTGGAATCAACCTTGCCGGTCATGGCAGCGTCATCGAATAAAGACTGCCAGTTGCTGCGCACATCGGCGGCAGTGAGCACCGGCAGGCCAGCCTCTTCGATCAGGGTGGGGGGAATTTCATGCAGCTGAGCTAGCGCGCGTCCCAGGCCGGCAGCCAGGCCGGGGCCAGGGCGCAGGGATTCAATAGCTAGCGGGTGACCGGGGATGTGGCTACGGACCTGCACATACGACTTGTCTGGAAGAGTCACCCCACCTTCAGGGCGCGGCACGTCAAAGTCCACGTAGCCACCGTCTACACGCCGGCCAATCTGTTTAAGCACCCGCGACTCCGCAATCAGTGCGGCGCCAATGGTGGGGTTGGTGGTGTGGATTACTTCCCAGTGCCGTCCTTGCACGTCAATCAGTCCAGTGAGGGTCTGATCTGCGTCTCGGTGCTGGGGAAGGGCCAACCGCGCGGGGATCACATTGGGGGCGGCAACAACCGCCAGCGCAGCCAGGTTCAGGTAGGAACGCTCACGAGACATGCCTATAGCGTAAAACACGGCTTAGTGGTTGCACCCTTGCCGCGCCGCCGCTTGGGGAATAAGCCCCCGTGATACGCCTGTTGCTAGCGTGGCTGGTGGGCTGGTTTGCTGGGTCCTAGGGCCGACGCCGCCGGCACAGTTTGGTCTCGACGGCGCCTGGGGGGGCAAGCTCGACGGCGACGCCGCAGTGAGTGCCAGGCTGGGTGAGCGCCGGACCGGGCGGGTGCCAGGGTGGGCTCAAATGCCGGACCGGGCGGGTGCCAGGTGGGCGCCGTCGTCGTTGACGAAGAAGTAAGCAGCAACAAAATAGGACTTTAGTACCAAGTAATGCCCACATGCTTTACCTTAAGAAAGACACAATCAAGTCACAATCGGACAAAGTTCAAAAAAAGTGATGCAGGAAACTAAAGGGCGCGTTAATCTGGAATTGGAAAGGTATTTACCCAGCTCATAGGGGTATCGAGCGGGAAGTTAGGGGCCAAGGTGGCAACAGACTTTTTTGGTACGCAGGTACGCAAAGCTGTGCGCCGGGCCGGAATTGACCCGCTCAAAGACAGCGTCGAGCTCAATAACATCATCAACTACGTGCGTGAAGAATACGTAGCGCGCGCAGATGCCGGGCTAGTACCCAGCGATGTTGATTTAGACCAGCTTTCCCGCCAAATCCGCGCAGAACTGACCGGCGCCGGGGTGCTGCAAGGCTACCTGGACGACGATTCCATTGAAGAAGTTTGGGTTAACGGCCCCGGCCAGGTGTTTATTTCGCGCGGCGGACGCAGCGAACTAACCACCACCATCCTCGAAAGCCAGGAATTAGAGCAAATAATTGAGCGTCTGCTGCGCGCCTCTGGACGGCGTCTAGACCTGTCTAGCCCCTTCGTGGACGCCCAACTGCGCGGCGGCGAACGTCTGCACGTAGTGATCCCACCTATCACCGCAGGTAAATGGGCGGTAAATATCCGCAAACACGTAGCTAGAGTGGCGCGCACAGCCGACCTAGTGCGCTTGGGTTCTTTAACTGCCCAAGCTGCCCGCTTTCTCGACGCCGCCGTGGCCGTGGGTTTAAACGTGGTGGTTTCAGGGGCCACGCAAGCCGGAAAAACCACCATGGTGCGGGCCCTGGCGGCCGCCATTCCACCCCAAGAACGGGTGGTGACCTGCGAAGAAGTCTTTGAGCTGGGGCTGCGTAACCGCGACTGTGTAGCTATGCAAACGCGCAGCGCCAATATTGAAGATCGCGGTGAAATTCCACTGCGACGCCTAATTAAAGAATCTTTACGTATGCGCCCCAACCGGCTGCTTATCGGCGAGGTGCGTGAAGCTGAAGCCCTGGATTTGCTGATCGCCATGAACTCGGGGCTGCCCTCAATGTCCACAATTCACGCTAATTCTGCGCGTGAAGCCGTGGTGAAACTATGCACTTTGCCGCTGCTGGCTGGTGAAAACGTCTCTGCCGCATTCGTTGTGCCCACGGTAGCTAGCTGCGTGGATTTGGTGGTGCATTTAAACCAGGATCGCAGTGGCAGGCGGCGCGTAGAAGAAATCGCTTCACTTTCAGGTCGCGTTGAGAATGGTGTGATAGAGCTTGCCAGTGTCTATAAAACCGATAGCGACGGCGTGCTGCGTCGGGGGCTGGGGGCGCCTGATGCACAGCGCTTTAGCCGCGCCGGTTTTGACCTAAGCGAGCTACTGCGACAGGAGCGCCCATGGGGATAGTCATAGGCCTGATATTTGCGCTGGGGTGTTTAAGCATTCTGGCCGCGTGCACTTCGGAACCTAATCCACGCCTAACGCGCCTAAATGAAGCCATGGAACGCAACTTGCGTCAAGCCGGGGTAGGTAAAACCTCGCCAGCTGCTTTTAGTGCAGGCTGCCTGGTGGGGGCGCTGGTGGTGGGCCTGGTCTTTTTAGGTGTCAGTGGAGCTTGGCCGATTGCTTTAGCATTTGCGTTAATCACCTTGATCATGCCGGTGGTTTGGATTAACTCCAGGGCCCGCAAACACCGCACTGAGCTGCGCACGCTGTGGCCAGACGCAATTGACACCCTGGTTTCTTCCATCCGGGCCGGGTTAAGCCTGCCCGAAGCCCTAGCTAACTTAGCTGAGCATGGCCCGGTGCAGCTGCGCGGCGAATTTGCTGCCTTTGCGGTGGACTATGCGGTTTCCTCCAGCTTTGAAAACTCACTGGAAGCTTTCAAGCGTCGCAGCGCAGACCCGGTAGCTGACC
>ERZ772908.161-NODE-161-length-16283-cov-7.00136_pt1 | contig 16283 bp, 10 predicted proteins | sample MGYA00512121_ERZ772908 | MGnify/ENA primary metagenome ERZ772908 (study PRJEB29015, sample SAMEA2738084) | human oral metagenome | biome: human oral; feature: human-associated habitat; material: saliva | place: China | collected 2264 ... | reverse complement strand
TCCCCTACGCCGTGTTCGCCACCCCCGAGCTGGCGCGCATCGGCCTGTCCGAGGGTGAGGCCCGCGCGGCCGGCCTCGACGTGCGTATCGCGAAGGTTCCGACGGCCGCGATTCCGCGCGCCAAGACGCTGCGTTACGCGGGCGAAGGCTTCTGGAAGGCCGTCGTGGACGCGAACACGCACCAGATCTTGGGCGCGACGCTGATCGGCCCGAACGTCTCCGAGGTGATTACCGCCGTGCAGCTCGCGATGGCCGGTGGCCTGACCTACGAGCAGCTCCGCTTCCTCCCGGTCGCACACCCGACCATGACGGAGGGCCTGCAGGTCCTCTTCGATTCGCTGGGCTGACCCCCGGAGCGAGGCTAGGGGCGCTTCGAGTGCCCGAAGCCCCTATTCCTCGCTCTGGAACATATAAGCGGGCGGGTCCGAACCATACCCGCCCGCTTTCTCATGCTCTCAGGAGAGCGCGAGGACGCGTGACCGGGGAAGGGGCCACGGCCTCGTCAGTGGCGGCTCAGCGGCGCAAGGCACCCGACTTGTCGAAGGTGTACCACGTGCCATCGATCTGGACGCGGCCGGTCACCATCTGACCGAACTCGTTCAGGTAGTACCAGGTGCCACCGTCGTTGACCCAGCCGGTCGCCATCGCGCCCGACTCCTGGAAGTAGTACCAGGAGTCGCCGATCTTCGTCCAGCCCGTGGCCATCTTTCCGGAGTCCGCCAGGTAGAACCAGGAGCCGCGCACCTGCGTCCACCCCGTCGTCATCGCGCCGGAGTTGTCCATGTAGTACCAGGCGTCGGCGACCTTGGTCCAGCCGGTCGCAATGCGACCGGAGGTACCCAGCCAGTGCCACGCACCGTCGTAGGAGACCCAGCCGGTGCCCAGGATGCCGTTCTCGTCGAAGTAGTAGCTGTCCGCGCCGATGGCGAGCGGACCCTTCGCGCACGTCGAGTCGGTGTAGCAGTACTTCCAACCGGCGGGGTCGTTCACCCACGCGCCGCCCTCGTGAGCGGATGCATCGACGTGGAAGTGCACGTCGTCCGCAACATCATCATCGGCGCGCTCGTCCTTGTTGCGGCCCTCCGCGGTCACGGTAACCGAGGCGAAAGGCTCGTCGGCGGGCAGCTTGCTGGTGTCGTAGGGGCCACCGAGCAGGACGACCTGGTTGCCGGTGAACTCGCCGGTGCCCTCAACCGTCACGGGATCCTGATCCTCGACCTTCATGGTGGCCGTGGTGACCGGGCCGGTGACGGTGGTGCGCACGTAGATCATGCCTGCGACGTGGGCGTCGGCCAGCGGACGCCAGTCGGTGCCGCCGTCGTAGGAGTACTCGATGCTGCCCATGACGGGCTTGGGCTGATCCTTCAGGACCGCGTCGAGCGCGTTGACCAGGCCCGCGCCGCGGTATTCCTTGCCGTCCGTCGGCTCGGCGAGGCGGTCGTAGGTGTAGCCGGCCTGCTTCTTGACCAGCGCGATGACCTCATCGGCCGTGTAATCCGGGTGGATCTCCTTGACCAGCGCGGCCACGCCCGCCGCGTGCGGGGAGGCCATGGACGTGCCCGACAGGTAGCCGAACGGCGGGTCCTTCTCCCAGGTGGGCATCGTGGACCAGATGCGCTGGCCGGGGGCGGCCACGTCGACCGAGTTCTTGCCGTAGTTGGAGAACCCAGCGCGCTCTAGCTTCGCGGTAGCCGGGTCGGCACCGGTCGGCAGCTTCAGCGCGGAGACGGACAGGACCGAATCGCCCAGCATCGCCGGGACGTCGATGCCGCCCGCGACGTTACGCTCAACGGCCGCACCCTCAACGTCGTTGGGGGAATCCTTGTCGATCGTCGGGTTGTCGTGGTCGTCGTCGGAGTTGCCCTCGGAGGCGAAGTTAACGACGCCGTGCTCCTTGGAGTAGCGCACCGCGCGCGACGCCGCTTCGAGGCCCGCGGCCTGGGAGGCCTCATTCGGCAACCAGAAGGCGTAGGGGTCCATGTAGTAGCTGGAGTTCGACACGTCGACGTTGTGCTCGGCCGCCCAGTCGAAGGCGCAGGCCACGTACTCGGGGTAGAAGGAGCCGGCCTTGTTCGAGGTCTTGATGGCGATCAGCGTCGCGTCGGGTGCCACGCCGTCCACACCGTAGCCGTTGTGCGAGGCCGCGATGGTGCCGGCGACGTGCGTGCCGTGGTAGTGGTCATCCTTCCAGGCCGAAGAGTCCTGGTTGGGGATGCCGTTAACCTGGCAGCCGACCGAGCGCGAGGCGTCGATGCGGTCCTTCAAGTCCCGGTGGTCGGGGTCGATGCCGGTGTCCATGACGGCGACGGTGACTGTCGCGCGGGGCACGTCGACCGTCTGGGCTTCGACCGCGCCGATGGCGGACAGGCCCCAGGCGTTGGCGTCGCCCTCGTCGGGGGTGAAGTCGTTGAGCTGGGAGTCGGCGGACAGGCCGGTCTCATGCTCGGCGGCGGCCTCGTTGACGGCGTTCGCTTCGGCGTCGGTCTTCGTGGGCTGCTCGGTGCGGACCTCGTCACCCGTGACGGTCTTGTAGCGGGTGGGGCCGATGGAGTCGTAAGAGATGCCCGCGGCCACGAGGCTCTTGCCGAGGTCGGGCGCGTAGGCTGCCTTCACCGACTGGACGAAGAAGGAGTTGAATTCGGGGTATTGGGCCAGAACCACGCCATTTTCCGAGGCCTTGGAGACGGCCGCGTTGAAGTCGTAACGCGAGGCGGTGGCGGGCAGGTTGACCGCGTAGTTCATGACCTCATCCTGGGCGCGCGCCTCGGAGGTGATTCCGGCGACGCCTTCTGCGTGGGAAGGCGCTCCGAACGCGGTGAGGGTTAAGCCGACCGTGAGGGCGGCTCCTCCCGCGATGAGGGCCTTCCATGAGCGTTGGTGCATCAGAGTTCCTCGTTTCTGTGCTGCTGTGCTAACGGAGACGCGGCCCCTGGTCAGTCCAGACAACGCGCCATAGTGTCAATCATCTCAAGGTTCCTGACAAACCTCCTAGAGGGGTTTCACATTTTAAGAAGTCTTGACCTAATTTGTGGCGGCGGGTAGGGATTTGAGCATTTTTGATGACGGACGACAGGCTTATAGCAGCTCCCCGTACCCAAATCCGCAGATGAATCCAACAATGCACTAGACAGTTGTTCACCAATTGAAATAAATAGCGATACCCAAGGCAGCTATCGTGCAAGAAAGTCTTTTTAAGCAGGCGTTGGTCGACTAGGCACACCACTTGACAGTTGGACATGATCTGTCAGACTTTTTATGTCTACCGTCAGAGACGACAGTCACACGCGAGTGATGGGAGGCACCGATGCCAGCGTCCGTTTACGTGAGCTTTGACGCGCCCGAAGGGGTGCCAGCCACCACACGAAAAACAATATCCCCAAATCCCTTCATTTGTAATGGAAAATTAACAACCACACAACAAGCAAACACCAAAGAAAAATGAAATTACATCGCATCACAATTAAGAACTATCGATCAATCAGCAAAAAAACAACCTTCGAACTCAGTGACTTCACTTCACTAATCGGACCAAACAACGAAGGAAAGACAAATATCCTTCGCACACTAACGCTCGCTTTTGCAATCATTCGCGAATGGAAATATCGACCAATTACAAGAAAGCAACTAGAGGGAATGTATGCGCGGCGCTTTTTTAGACAACTTAGGCTAAACTCAGGAACGAATCTAATTTCAGATTTTGACTTCGATAGAGACTACCCAAAACACATCAAGAAAAGTACTTCTATCGAAATTGAGCTTACCTTCCAACTAACCGAGACTGAAATAGAAGAATTCAAAAACGAAACTGGAATGAACAACAATGGCGAACTACCACTTACGATCAAAATCGAACGCAACAAACTATCCCTTGTAATCAACAAACGAGGGCGCGGAAACATTACATACAATCGAAATGTTCACAAAATAGCCAACTACATTGATACCCGAATAGGTATTCTTTCAGTTCCAGCAATTCGCGATTCGACTCAGATGCTCGAAGTTGCTCAAGACTTTGCACAACGACACCTACAAGCATCCCTATTTGCAAACGAGCACTATCAAGTTTGCAAACGAGCACTATCAAGACCTCATGCAGGAGATCAAACAGATAGAAGACGATTATCTAAATACACTATCAGAAAACATAACAAAGCGAATTCAAGGGTATGCACAAAACATTTCCGAAGTAGAACTAATACGTGCAAACAGACACAGTACGATGCCACTAATCGAACGGCTAGAGATTACAGACAATGTCAGGACAAGCTCTACAGAGAAAGGCGAGGGATTACAGAGCCTCATCGCCATCGGCCTCATTCAGGAAGCAACAAAACACTTAGGAAATCACAAGGCGCACATTCTAGCGATTGACGAGCCTGAAGCACACTTGCACCCGAAAGCAATCAGAGCAATTTCCAACACACTGCACGAATTGTCAACAACCCAACAAGTAATTGTTGCAACACACAGCCCAATTCTAGTCGGACAAACACGCTCACATACCAACATTCTTGTGGAAGACAGTACTGCACAGATGCACCCCAGCCTCAAGCGAATCAGACAGTGCTTAGGAATTCAACTATCTGATTCACTACTTAGCGCACCCATTTGCATTCTAGTTGAAGGTCTAACTGACCAAACGATCTACAGAACACTACTATGTCAACGATCAGCGAAAGTAAAGCAAGGCTTCAATGACACTCAAATTACGATTTGACCAACGCATGGTACAGCAAAAATGAGACACCACATTGAAATTCAACGACAGTTTCTCAATCAAATACTCATCTTACTCGACAAAGATCAAGCTGGAACAAAAGAAGCAGCCTCTCTCAGGGAAAATAATTTCGTCGACGATTCTGAAATTAGGACAATTCCCGCCCTCAAGCGCCGCCCCGACGCGGAAGTAGAGCTGGAAGATATGCTCACACCTGACTTCATTATCGAGGCACTAAATGACCGATTTGGAAACTTATTCAAATTGGATGACTTCAAATCAGTCGATACGAAATGGTCGAGCAAGTTCATGCGAGTCGCCAAAGTTGCAGGTCTGCATGAAGACAGCGTTCATTCAGCGAAGACAGCTATTTCTCTTGCTGTCGAAAAGGAGGGACTGAGCGCACTTCGTGAGGAATATTATGACTATATTGATCGTATTAACCAAACACTTGAAGGTATGCTAGACGATGCCAACGAAATCACTTCCTCTCGGTAGGAGACCTCAACTAACAGAACTATCTACCAGCACTAGTAACCTCCTGCCAAGAACTAGCAAAGCTCCCGGATTCCCACCACGAGCGTTGATGCATCAGAATTCCTCGTTTCTGTGCTGCTGTGCTAACGGAGACGCGGCCCCTGGGCTGTCCGAATGGCACGCCGTTGCTCCATCGCCTCAAGGTTTGCCACTAACCCCATAGCGCGTTTCACATTTTAAGAAGTCTTGACCCACCTTGTGACGACAGGTAGGGATTCAAACATTCTTGACGAGGGCGACAGGCTTTGAGCAGTTCCCGTACCTCCGAGCCTACATGCGAGTCCAACAGATCACTAGACAGTTGTTCACAAATTGAAATAGACGTAGGTTATAAAGCCTATATCTGCAGCTCAATGCCCACTTCAACAGACATAAGTCAGCTAGGCGAGATGCTTGACAGTTGGACATGATCTGTCAGACATTCTATGCTACCGTCAGAGACGACAGTCACACGCAAATGATGGGAGGCACCGATGCCAGCGTCTGTTTACGTAAGTTTTGACGCGCCCGAGGGGGTGCCAGCCACACCTAGGCGGCTTCACGCCGCCCTGTCAGCAGTGTTGGACTTACCACCGGGTATCAGCCCAGCCAGAGCTTCCCAGTTCCCAACGCTGGCGCACCGGCCACCGCACGGCGCAGGCAGCGTGAAACCGTATTCACTCGGGGAGCTATGCCACTCAGAATCCACGTTCGGCGTGGAGGTGCGTTTCCTGGATGATCACCTGGTCGACACGCTGGATGCATGGCTGTCATGGGGAGGCGTCATGCGCGTGGGCGCAGGCACCGAGGACGACGCGGTGCTGATTGCAACCGAGGGGCAGATCATCAACCAAGCATCCTGGGAGGAGCTGGCGCAGCGCGATCAGGACACCACGTGGGAGATACGCCTGGTCACGCCGACGACATTTTCGTCGAAGGGGCATCACGTTCCGAGCCTGTCTCCGGCGACGATTGCGACGAGCTTGCAGCAGCGCTGGTGGGTATGGAATCGGAGGCTCGCTCCCCCACGCATCGACCGCCATGCCATGTCGAGTGTGCTGGCGACCCAGGATTTCACGCGCTCATCCATGGTGTCACTGGTGATGCCGCGCGGCAGCGGCCAGGGCCGCCTGAGCTCCCAGCGCATCCCAGCCCACGAGGGGCGCCTGCGCATCAGCGGCGTCGAGGGAGCCGAAGCAACCCGCATCTTCTCGCGCCTCATGGCGCTGTCCGCATACACGAACGTCGGCTCACACACGAGCTTCGGCATGGGCGTCATAGACGCCGTGGCCGCGTAACTACACCACCATACAGTAAGGACCCAAAATGAATTTCACATCCATCGGAGAACAGGTCGTCGCTGGAGCAATTGTCCTCCTCTTATCGATACTTATCACCTATCTCCTAAACCGCAACTGGACCAAAAGAAATATTATAAGTCTCCTAAAGAGCGATAAGGCTCTTCAAACTTATATTGAAAGTCTTTCGTCAGCCCTAAATGACAAGAAAATTCTTGTCCTCCAAGAACCAGGCGACAACGATCTTAGGACGTTACTCACAGAGATTCCAGCATTCAAGAGCCTTGAAATTGGAGTCGGCAACCACTGGAACACAGAACGAGTATCAGCATACGATTTGACAATCGTTTCAACCAGCGTTCTACGCAATGCAGATAATCGTTCAGCAACCTTTGAGGACATCATCCGCAACAAGGGTCCACAACAGGCACTAATTTTCTTTGCACCCAGAAACAGTAAGGACAACGAATTGGACTTGACAGAAGACGAATTTAGAACGGCGAGTTCTCGAAGTTTCATCACAGTAACCCGAGCTCCCGGACGCCTTGCAAACGACGCGCTCTCACTCCTCTCCTTTCTTCCATAACACCATTACCGATTGATTATAGATCGCATCACTATGTCAAGTTACCTCGTCATGCTGCAGACGAACAGCAACCAGCCCTTCATCTTCTCCTCGCCTCGCCTGCGCGAGCAGATCGGCGCGTCCTTCGAAATCACGTTGCTGTCCCGCTGGGTGAAGGAGGAAGCTGAAAAGCTCCTCAAGCCAAAGCCTCTTCCAGCCTCTTTCTGGATCTCTGACTCATCCGGCAAGGTGATCGTTCGATTCACTGACAATGAAAGCGACCCAAAGGACTTGGCGAAGCAACTGATCCGAGAGGTCACGCTCCGTGCGCTGACTGACGCCCCGGGCCTCGACGTCACGGGTGTCTTCATCGAGGCGACATCCGACACGGTCTGTGCGGACGACCTACAAGAGCTTGATCGTGTCTTTTTGGAGTACTCGCTGAACCGTCGACCGGCGCTGGCACGATTCCCCCAGTTCCCATTCCTGGAACGCGGCTCAGAGTCCGCTTTACCCGCATCGCCAAAACTCTCCGAAGACGATTGCAGGGAGATACGCCACTACGCAAGGGACACACTCCATGTTCCCCTTCTCACCGACGACGACACCAATTTTTCGCCACCTACACAGACAGACCAAGACGCGCAGGGTTCCTTGTCTCTCCCCTCGCGCGTCAAGCGCGCGTGGTCACGGGCAGCTCGACGCCTTCAGCTCCAGGAGGTTGTGTCACGTTGGTCGCCAGATGATCCTGACACATGGCCGAAAGAAATAGAGAGGCTTAACGAAGACCCGTTCCAGCTTGAAGGAGCATTCCAAGACCTACCTCAAGCAGCTAACACTCAGGGCACGCTCGCCAGCCTTTCCTCTGTCGGGGTCATCCACATCGACGGCAACGGAGTGGGCGCGATTATGCGTGACCTAGACACGGCACACACCGCTGTTAAGTCTCACCTCGGCTCTCTTGAGCCCGCGTTATCCGAGCGCAAGTCAGACGATCCCAAAGCAAACCCGTGTGAGCAAGCCGAGGATCCTTTCCAATGGTTCATCATGGAGGTGAACCACCGTCTCGACGGTATCGTCAAAGAGGCAGTTGCGCGCTCGTGGGGCGACGTTGAATACCTCGCCAACGATGACGATACTGATCTCGTTCCCGTGGTTCCCGTGCTGGTCGGCGGCGATGACGTCACGGTCTACACGGATGGGTGCTACGCGATTCCCTTCGCGGAAGCTTACATCCGCCATTACGAGAGACTCACGAAGGACGACGATCTTTTGTCAGTTCTGGCCATTGTTGCTGGTGGGAAAAAGGCCGACGCACCAGAGCGGGACCACTTCGAAATCGACGACTACATCATTCAAAACCCCGGCCCCCTCACGGCCTCGGCGGGTGTGGCCATCGTGGGGCGTAACTTCCCGTTCCACATTGCCTACGACCTAGCGGAGGGCCTGGTGTCGCGCGGGAAGAAGCTCGGCAAAAAGAAGGGTGAAGTTCCCTGTTCGACGATCGACTTCCACGTCCTGCGCGACGCGACGGTCCTCGACCCGGACGAGACGCTGGACGAGTACAAGGGCCGCGTGCAGCGTCCCTTCCTGGTCGGCCACTACGCGCCGGAGCGGATCGGGGACACACCCACGACTTCATCCACCGTGGGGAGTCTACAAACACAGGATCAGTGGAAACAAATTCTCTGCGCGGTCGCTACCTTCAACGGCAAGAAACCGGACGCCCCCACGCAGACCACCGACGATCCGTTCCCGCGTGCCCGCGCGAACCGCATCGTCAAGCTCCTCGCCGACTATGTCACGGTTCCCAAGGACGATAAGGCGGTACAAGCCAAGTGTCTCGGCTACGTCCTGAAGAAGAACGTCAAGGTGTGCGCGACGCAGGAGCAGATCGACAAGGACAAAGAAAAGCCGGACGACAAGGAAAGGATAACGAAGCGCTGCGACCACCCGATCTGCGCGATCCGCATCGAATGGAAGGATGCGCAGGAGAACGCGCGGGGCACGAAGACGCTCGTGAAGGCGTTGGGGCCACTGCCCTCGAAGACGCGCCTCGACGATCTCGACGAGCACACTGAGGATTGCATCGAGCAGGTGCGATGGCTCCTGGACCTCATCGACCTGTCCGGGAACTTGCCCGACGGGTACCTCGCTTCCCGGATTCGCGGCGGCACCGACGATGGCCCCCAGGAAGCAGCAGACGATTCCACCGAAGGAGATGCCAAGTGACCACCGATTCACCTACCACTTCTCCTAACGTAAGCGGCCACGTGACGATCATGTTCACGTCCGACTGGGGCGTGTCCACGGGCGTGGGCCACGCGGGACGCACACACTCAAAGGTTGAGCGTTGCGGCGACGACCCGGTCGTGCGCGGCACGGTCATCACCGGTGTTCTGCGCGAGCAGGCAATGCTGGCGGCGCGGACCCTCGACGGGTCGAAGGATGGGAAGTGGACCAACTTCGCCCTGTGGCTCTTCGGCCAGGACCCCGACAGCGAGCCGGGCTCAACTCCCCACCCGCGTCACGTTCTCTTCTCGGACGCCACCCCGGCCTCGTCGATTGACGTCCACGACACGGTGTCCCTGTCCATCGACCCACAGACGGGGACGGCGCGCGACCAGTTCCTGCGCTTCACGGAGCGCGCGGCGCCCGGCATCCTCACGGGCACATTCACGCTCATCGACGAGGCCGGGGCTGAGTTCTCCGATGCCGCGCACTTCCTCCTGGGGGTCGCGGGCCTCATGGTCCGAGGCATCGGCTCGGGCCGCAGCGGAGGTGACGGAGAGTGCACAGTCCTCGTGACGAACCACGAGGTTGAGGCGCGCGACGGGCAGTCCACGTCTGCGTTCGTCGTATACGCGTCAGACCAGGCAAAGGTGCTGAGGGGGACCCTCAAGAGCCTGGCACAGGCTTTCGAAGACGATGTCAATGCACTCCCCAGCCCTCGGCAGGAGGGCGCACAACACCAGGTCGGGACCGTCAACGGTTCCGCAGCTCAGCACAGCGGCGGACACCACCTGATCCTCGATCTCACGCTCAACTCGCCCATCGTATCCTACGAGGTCCCCTTCTCGAATGAAATCCGCTCCTTGGATTTCCTGCGCGGGACGGTCCTGCTCCCCTGGCTGCACCGGCTGGTGTCGTCAAAGAAGCACGGAGAGGATGAGGCGGTCATTACCAACGCCGTGACCGGCGGCCACCTGTTCGTCTCGGATGCACTGCCCGTCATCAAGAAGATTGAGGGACGCCCCGTTCCCCTGACGCTCAAGACGGACAAGACACCGGCCTCGGACTCGACCATCACCTTGTACGGCGATTCATCCGATAATACGGCTGGGATCCCCGTTCGCGGAGGGTACGTGTTCTACGCCCCCAAGGAAGGCGACAGCAAGAAGCCTCAGGGCTGGTACGGTAAGTCACCCCTGCGCGGGCGACAGACGACCGCCATCAACCACGAGACGGGCGCAGCCAGCAAGGGCCAACTCATCCTGGTCGAGGCCCTGCCTGAAAAGATGCGCATGCGCGCGCACGTCTGGGTGTCGGATGAGCTCTGGAAGGTCGCCTCTGTCTCCAATCTTCTCAACGAGCCACGCGTGGCCCGGCTCGGGTCGCGCAAGCTCACGGGCACCTTCGGGGCTGCGACGTGCACGCTCCGCGAAGAGACAGCCACCGAGCGGGAGTCGCGCAGCCGTTTCGGCAACGCTGGTATCGCGCAGCCCACAGGCGATGCATCCAAGTCTACCAGCGGGACAACACCCGGAGAGTCCGCCCCGGCCGCGTCAGACGATAAGACAGTCTCTCTGTGGTTCATCTCCGACGTGATCGCGCGCTCCGCTGGGCTTGGGGCCGGAGGGACAGTCGACGACCTCATTCGCGCATTCAAGCGCGAGGGCGTCGATCTCGGGTCGATAAAGGCCGCTTCAATCCGGCATCGGCGCGTCGACTCCTGGTCACCCGCGGACAACGGGCCGCGCGCGACTCGGCTGGCTATTCAGGCAGGTTCCGTGCTTCAGGTGACAGTGAGCGACGAGGGCCGCGCCGCCCTCGTAAAGCTCGCACCCTTTGGAGTGGGCGAGCTGACGGCGCAGGGCTACGGCCGCTTCGTCGTCGATCATCCCCTTCTCAGCAAGCAATCCATTGAGGTCACGAAAGCAAAGCTCGAGCACTTTGTGCCTGCAAAGGCACCCGAAGGAGGCGAAGAGAAGTGACATTCACACGCTATGAGCTCACTATCCCTGTTGAGCTGACGTCGGAACTCCACATCGGTGGAGTGGACCCGGTCCCCGACCGCAACGGAGAGGGAACCGTCATCCGCTTCAACCGCAATGGCCTAAAGGAGCCGACCATCCCCGGCCGGTCCATCAGGGGCGCGGTGCGCGCGGCGTGCGACGTCGCCCGTCAGGCGCTGGAGGACGCCGGGGATCCCACGACTCAGGACGGAGGAGTATTCTCGAAGGCCAGCTGGGTGTCCCTGTGGGGCGATGACACGGACTACACTGGCAAATCCGCCAATGATCGCGGGCTACAAAGTGATGCGTCGCTCCCTATCAGGAAGAGTGCTTTCACCTTCCACGCGGTGGCCTTCCCGAAATACAAGGACAGCGACCCCGGAGAATTCCCCTTGCCGAGGCGTCACGGCGTCGGCATCGACAGAACGACCGGCGCTGCCTCGGACGGAGCACTCTACGAGCACGAGTTCTTGCCGCGCGGGACCGCATTCGACATTCGCATCACCGCCGAGGGGCGCGACAACGAGCCGATGGGACGCGACCAGTCGAAGGGGATTCCGAGCCCCGCGTCCTCCGACACCGTCAAGAAACTCCTCGAGTTCATCGTTGATGTCCTCAAATCCGACACTTTCTCCTTGGGCGGCCGCACAGGCTCTGGCCAGGGAAAGATCCGTGTCATTGAGCCGAAACTCCGTCGCCTCAGCGGGACGACCGATGCCGGTACGCTGACTACACCAGCGGACATTCTCAACGCGCTCATCGGTCCGGACGAGGAAGGGACGTCGCTCCCCCTCAAACTGGACGGATGGACCTTGGAGCAGCCCGCGCGCATCATCATCGAGTGGTGGTCACCCACCGGTATTTTCGTTGCCGAGGATCAGGAACTGACTGACAAGCGAAAAGAAGAGGCTCGGGAGAAGGACCCCGATGCCAACGGTGTCACAGAACCCCTCCGTGATCCGTCTGTCGCCTGGGATGAGGCACAGCTCCTCATTCCGGGGACGTCGATTCGTGGTGCACTGCGCTCACAGGCCTCGCGCATCGCGAGGACTGTCCTTGCGGAACGGTGCGAGCTGGAACCCCTCACGTCACAGGATATCCACGAGCAGATCGCCGCGGAGCCGAACCTGGTCCGCTACATGTTCGGCAGCACCGAGTACCGGGGTGCTGTCATCGTCCACGACTGCCGGTCCAAGAAACGCGGCAAGCGCGTCGAGGTCACGCACAATGCGATTGATCGGTGGACGGGCGGCGTGATAGACGGCGGTCTTTTCACTGAGGCCGTGTATCTGGGCACCGAGTGGGAGCCGATCCAGATCGATATTGACCTGCGACGCCTCATAATGAACATCAAAGCGGAAAAGGGGCCGGAAGCTAAGCACAAACCTGCCGATGCTGACGAAGCAGGGAATGGTTCGGGAAACCGCAAGCAGTCGAAGCCTACTCACGCTGACTACGCTCACGCCTCCTACGTGCTGCTCGGGTTGTCGCTTGCCGAGTTGTCTGCGGGCGCCCTCCCCCTGGGTAGCCGATCAACGCGGGGCCTGGGCCAGGTCATCGTCTCATCGATCGACGTCCGTGGCTATACCCGGGAAGACGTCGAAGTTCCGGAGCGAAAGATCGATGGCGACATGGCATTGGGGCATCCGGGAACAGCAGTAAGCAATCCGACGCAGGACCGATACGACGCACAGCGAGCACTTGCAGGGGATGTCCTGGGCTATTTGAAGAAAGTCAAAGGTGCGAAGAACTGGTCGGAGCGTCTAGAGAACAGCCCCGGAACCGCACGCACACAATCTGAAGGGATGGGGAACGCCGATGACTGACGAGACTCAGAAAGCAATGCTGGCGCATTCACCGATCCTCTCGGGTTCTGGTAACGCACCATGCCTGGATGACTTCCTCGCATATGTGCACACTCATTCGGGTGAGGACGTTCAGGGCCTGGCATTCGCGACCGACGGGACGTGGCCAGTGTTGGGTTTCGATAAGGGTTCCCCTGCCGAGGCACCGAAGCTCACTGTCACGCCGATCGATGGGCGACACTTCGATCCGACGAAGGTCTTCGAACTACGTCTTTGGGTACCTGTAACACTGCCTGATAAACCCACAGAGGGCGACGTTCTGGCTCACGAGTACCGTTGGGTGAACGACGTGGGTGCCGTTGACCTAAGAGTCACCGCGGGCACCGAAAGTTCGCCGTCGACCAGAAATCAGGAGTCTGGTAACAGCAGCTGGGTGTACGCAGTGCAGTATCTGGAACACGTTCCTTCTACCAGGAGCACGGCGAATCACGGAGCAGATTCCACCGATAACCAGTCGAACCAGACCTGTGGAGGAAACGGGGGCAGCCGCATGACGGCACTCGAGTTCATCCAAGAAGAAGATAAGTACGGAAACACGGTCGTTATCGACCAGCTATTCACAGGAAAGTGGAACTAAACATGTCTACCAGCAATAGCTACGAATTCACAGCCTTTCACTCATCCGTCAACAGAATACCGTCAATTCGGGCACAAACCAGCAAACTATCTCCCTCACATAAGTTGCATTTTCTGCGCGACCAAACACCTGAGCCGATTAGCGAAATCGGTCAGGAACAGCTATCTGGTTCGATTTCAGTAAGGACAACTGTCGAAACACCTCTCATCACAGGGAGTCAACAACGACCTAAAACACAAACAACTAAATCAGGTAACACACGAGCGACCACTACTATCAGACCATACATTGTCGACGACAATACCCTCATACCCCCGACAATGTTTAAAGGAATGCTATCCAACGCTTTTGAAGCATTAACAAACTCAAGATACCGCATATTTGACGAACATAACGCACCACTAACCTACAGAATCGACCCCGCAACTTCAGTATCACTGATGCCAGTGCGCATCAACCATTCAGACAGCGGTGAAGTATTCATCGACCTTCTCGACGGGTCACATTCCCACAGGAACAGCGTTTCCGAAGCTAATCGAGAAATCCCCATAGCACTAGCCGCATCTCTATACGACGGTACAACATCTGGAATCACATTAAGGGAGCAGCCGCAAGCCTCACGCCATAGTCGACCGACACCTGGGTCAACAGGCTCCCCACGGGATCGTTTCATCGCGGCTTCATCACCAAAGTCAGGGGATCCATTTCCTGAGATTTTCTTTGACGCTGCACTTGTATCAAATGGACTATACGCTTACTGGATCGTTACAGCTTTGTATAAGTCGCAGCACCAGAAAGAGCCGGACTACACGTTCGACATCGACTTCAACGAACTCAAATTGAACTTGATCGATAGAGGATGGGCACTCAAGGGATACCTGTACACAACAACCAATCCCCTTGACCGCAAGGCCAGTAAATCAACTTTCAAGGATAAGAAGAGCGAACGCATATTCTTTTCCTTCAGGGAAACGCCTCAGCGAATCAAACTAAGCCAAGATAAAGCAAAGGAACTCTTCTCGAGATATGAAAATACAGTTCAGAGTTACCGCAATATGTACAAGAAACGAGAAGAACTAGCTTTAAGAAAAGGGCAAGATAAGCCGATTCCTAACAGATTCATAACAGATCAAAGCTGGTCAATTGCAGACCACGGCAGTCTCGCATATGCGATTCTAAGCGATAACCAGTCGGAAATTATCGACCTTGTCCCGATTCCAATTGGACGGGCAAGCTACGCCGACACGCCTACAGCGCTGGCCGAAACCAACATGCTCACCCCACCCGCATCCGCCACAGACGCATCTGCCGCAGATCGACTCTTCGGTTTCGCAACTACCCTTCCATCCGGCGAGGATAACTCTAACCACCATCAGGCACATTATTCCCTCAAAGGTCGCCTCTCCTTTAGCAGTATCGACACCTCCAGCTGCCGTCTCTACAAAGGCACACCAATAGCTCTAGAACCTCTTCTTGAACCGAAGCCTTCCTCCGCCCGAAGGTTTTTGACAACTTCCAAAGGTGAGAATATCCAGCCTTCAAAAAAAGAACGAGCAGAAGGTACAACTGAGCTTACCATCCGACGGCAAGACTATTTCCTCGATGGAAAACAATCTCTCGGACGAGCCACGTATCCAACGCACCGAGCACCTCTAGATCTTCCTTACGAAGAACGAACGATCCGGCCTGTCAGTCAAGACAGTGAGGCATTTTCGATTGTCGAGTCATATATACTTCCCGGCTCACAAATGACCATGACAATCCACTTCGAAATGCTGACACCGCTTGAGTTGAGTATTTTACTTTGGCTTCTGAAACCCGAAAATCTTGTTCCTCACTCCGAGCGTGGTAACGGTCTTGTCGGCTACCTCCGTCTCGGAATGGGAAAGCCTCTGGGATACGGTACGCTTAGAGTGGAGGCGACAGAGTTGCGGCTCCAAACTGGGCAGCAACTAGCTACTGGCTACACTCAGCTCGACGGGTGTCTGGGGACAGAGACGATCAGCTCGATCGACCATTATCAGGTACCCGATGGTTTCGACAAGTTCCCTTGGGTTCAAGCATTCCAGCGGGCATCGTTTGGCTACACAGACGGCATCCCAGTGCGATACATGACGCGTAAAGAGAACCAACAAAACAACGCGACGAACTTCGATGACGGGTACCCCAAAGAAGGACGAGCACTGGAAGCCACACAACTGTTCCCCTCGAAACATCATCCATCCTCGGGTGAACCGATTTGCGTCCCTAAACCTGTTTAGGACATCCGCCAGCCCCTCACCACACTCCCCGGCACAGCCCCACATCGTCCAGCGCTATGGCCGCGCCAAGTATGTCAGCGTGGTCGGCGCAGGATGAGCAGATGGGGTAGATGTGGATGACGTCGTCGGAGTCGGAGATGAGGGCGGCGAGCCGAGCACGCACGCGAGCCAGCGTGGCAGTGTCGAGGCGAAGCTGGAATACGGATTCTTGGATGCGGTAGCCCCAGGATTCCAGTGTTTTGGCGACGC
>ERZ772908.159-NODE-159-length-16313-cov-2.79862_pt1 | contig 16313 bp, 4 predicted proteins | sample MGYA00512121_ERZ772908 | MGnify/ENA primary metagenome ERZ772908 (study PRJEB29015, sample SAMEA2738084) | human oral metagenome | biome: human oral; feature: human-associated habitat; material: saliva | place: China | collected 2264 ... | reverse complement strand
TTTTTAGAACGAAAAGAAGGTTTTCCAACTTTTTGTTTTTTCTTTTTAGAATTTTTCTTTTTAGGTTTTTTACTTTCACGAAAAGCAGACCACGCATTTGCTAAATCTTTTATTGCTAATTGCAAAATACGTGAAGATAAAGAATATTGCCAGTCAGCTTTATCTGCAACTAATATATCTCGAACAACGTGATGTGATGCTGATGGAAATAATGTTAATAACTCTTGTTCTTCTTTAGAAAAAGTAATTGTTTTATCTTCAGTAGCTAATTGTAATTTTTTTCGAAGATCAATAGGAATCATTTTAATGCGTTGATCATAGAGATTATTCCACAATTCTAATCCTTGATTCCAACAATAACGACGATAATTACACAAATTATCAAGAACTTTTGTCATTGTTTGGTTAGGATATAAAGCTACTTTTCTTGTTAATTCCATGAGATATCACCTCCTTATCTAATTTGTTTGTATGTTTATAGTATACAATAATTCTACCTAATTGTCTATTGTTTCGTTACTGCGTCTCTCCAAAACCTAAAAAATGGGTCTCGGGGGCGACCGTGAGGTCGCCATCCCGCAAAAAAGTAGCAAAACCGTTAGGTTTTGCTTTAGCGGTTTTAAGTTGACAAGTGTCAGGTGAAAAGCGTACAATAGAATTATGAAAAAATGTAAAGAAAGTGAGTTTTCTTATGAAAATTAAGCGAGCAAGTGGCGTCAAGCGCGTGCTTTATGGAACAGCAGCGGCAGGCGCTCTTTTAGCGAGTTCTGTGAGTGCGGATGAAGTAACGGGTAGTCTTCAATTGACATCACCAAAAGAAGAAACCATTAATGCAGGTGATGCGATTAAATTTGCAAAAGGGAAGGATGATGTCTTGCAGATTGCGACGTCAGGGGCTGCGACTTTGCCCGATGATAGTTATATTCGTGTTAATGTGACAAGTAGTGACCCGTCTGCATCTGTGAATACACCAGAAATTAAAGGACAATCGTTACGTAATTATGGTGATGGGTTGCGTTTAGACGTGTCAGGTATGGAACCTGGAAAATTAAAAGAATTGGTTTTTAATCAAGGTTATGTGACCTCTGAGAAAAAAGCGTTAGATGTGACAACGACCTATACCTTAGTTATTGGTGGGAAAGAGGTATCTTCTCAAACAGTTGTTCGTCATTTTTCCCGTAATGCACGTCCCTTTATTGTTAAATCATCAGGTTTTCGTTATGATTACCTTATTAAAGACAATGCAATAACACAATCTGAGTATACCTTTGGTGCACAACTTTCTGGTGACAATGGTGTTAATATGTATTATGATGCTACTGACCTTAAAAAATCGGTTAGTGATGGGTTTTCTGATATTGAGTCGACGACTGATCGCTTTGTTGTCATTGACGTACCGTCTGCAGATATTGTATTGTCTGAATTAGATAGTAGTTCTAAATTAAAAGAGCGTGATATTTTTAAAACTTATCGTTCAGGAAATCATTACCGTATCCCTTATGATGAGTTTGTAGCTAAATCGGGGCTTGTTGTTTTTGATACAAGTGCGTTTGCAAAAGCTAATGCGGTATCTGATGGATTGACGGCCGCTATGGGCCGTGTTGTGCCAGCGACAGCAAAGATGGCTTTGGAATATAAAGATACGGCAAACGTTGTTAAAACAGTTCCTGCTGTAAAAGATGTTAACTTGTATACGAAGATTACAGGTGGTATGGAATCGGATACACAATTGCGTTATTCACAAGCTAGTGATCTTCGAACATCTGTTTGGGGCTATATGTCTCCTGCTGTAGAGAAGACAAATGTTGTAGCGACAATTGATGCTGTTGGTACAAAAGGATTAGATCTACCACCTTTGACGTTTTCATTTGATTCAAATAATGGCTCGGCTGATCATGAATTGACATTAATTAGTGATATGACGTCTTCGGCTTCATTTTCAGTGGTTGATATGTCAACAGGTAAAGAAATTGGAACGTTATCAAATTCAAGGTTGACTATTCCATCAACGATTCAGTCTATTAAACTTGTTCCAAAGACAACTATTACAATGAAAGAGTCATTGTCTGGAAAAAATGATAAGTTAACGATTCGTATTGCACCTGGATATAATAAAGAAGGTGTGATTAAGGATATGATCGCTAAGAAAGAGGATGAACGAACCGTTTTTAAAGTTGTTGGTACGCTTGAAGGTGTTGGTTCTCGTACGACAACACATACGGTTGTTATGGATCGATTGCTTGTTGATGGTATTGATACCGAAAAATTGGTGTTTACGCCTGAAGAAACGAGAACATTTTTGCCTCTTAATATGAGTGCGTCCCTTGAACATAATACCTTTAAAAAAGACGATTATGTGTCGTTAAAAGATGATGTGACGTTTAAGGTAACACTTCCTGATGGTGTGGGTTTAGACCCAAGGGGTAGCTCAGGTTATGAGATTGTATCGCAAAATGGTAATACGTATACGTTAAAAAAGGTAGGTTTGAGTGCTCTTGTTAAGCAAGACAATGCTACTGCGACACTATCAGATAGTATTTGGGTTATTGTTCCTAAAGGGACGGCTGTTTATCGTTTTCCTATTACGGTGACGTTTAATGATGATGTTAAAGATAAGATTGTTGATGGCGATAAACCACGCTCCTTTACAGCAACATTGACGACCTATGATGTTAAAGAATTATTGTCAACATCTGATATTGATTATCAAGGAAAAACTGCAAAAGATGTTGTTCTTGAAAATGAGAATAAGGTGACAGTTAATTCTAATTTGATTAATACAACGTCTGCGTCGGTTGATAAGTGGGAAAGTTTGGCTTATATTCCGCAAAAAGGTATTGAGGGTTCTACAGCGACCGCTAAGTTGACAGGTGTTATTACGGCTCCTAAAGGTTGGAAAGTGCTTTATACAACAGATAAGGTGTCTGGAAATCGTGAAGCTGATGGTAAGTTGACGTTTACAGAAACACCTAGTGATTTTTCTCGTGTAACGGCTGTTAAATATGTAGCGACAGAACCTGTTAAAACACAATCAACAGCGACCTTTAAGGTTCTCCTTGAAACGGTTGATGGTCCAGATGCTAAATATGTTTATCGTACAGACATTACGACGGACACGGTGTCTCATATTTTGTCTGCGCCTGTAACGGTATCATCAAAACAAGTGTTGACCCGTTATCTTGAAAAAGATACCAATAAAGTCTTGTCTCCTGAAGAAAAAGGAAAACATGACAAGAAAGATATTCCTGATTATACTTTTGTGGAAACTAAAGTTGATGGTGATGTGACCACGCATTATTACACGCGCGAATTGAAGACCCGTTATCTTGAAAAAGATACCAACAAAGTCTTGTCTCCTGAAGAAAAAGGAAAGAAAGATAAGAAAGATATTCCTGATTATGCCTTTGTAGAAACTAAGGTTGATGGTAATGTGACCACACATTATTATACCAAGGAATTGAAGACCCGTTATCTTGAACAAGGAACCAATAACGTTTTGTCTCCTGAAGAAAAAGGAAAGAAAGATAAGAAAGTTATTCCTGACTATACCTTTGTCGAAACTAAGGTTGACGGTAATGTGACCACACATTATTACACCAAGGAATTGAAGACACGTTACCTTGAACAAGGAACGAATGCTGTTCTTTCTCCTGAAGAAAAAGGCAAACATGATAAGAAAGCGATTCCTGATTATACCTTTGTGGAAACTAAGGTCGAAGGTAATGTGACCACGCATTACTACACTAAGGAATTGAAGACCCGTTATCTTGAAGATGGAACTAATAAAGTCTTGTCTCCTGAAGAAAAAGGGAAGAAAGATAAGAAGGATATCCCAACCTATCATTATGTGCGTACAACGACAGAAGGTATTGTGACAACGCATTATTACACGCAAGTCTACACGCGCTATATCGATATCGCTGACGGTAAAGAAATCGCGGAGCGTGAAAAAGGAACCTTTGGTAAAAAAGATATTCCTGAGTATCGTTTTGTAGACACCCAAGTGGATGATAAAGGCAACACGACGCACCGTTACGAACAAGTCGGTACGCAGTATATTGACAAAGCAACGGGTAAAGAGATTGCGTCTCGTGAAAAAGGTACTAAACCTAAGAAGGATATTCCTGAATATCGCTATGTGGAAACCAAAAAAGATGACCATGGAAATACGAAGCATTACTATGAACAAGTGGTAACTCGTCATGTGGCTAAAGAAGATGGTCATGAAGTGGCGCCTATGGAAAAAGGAACGACGGCTAAGAAAGATAACATTCCTGATTACCGTTATGTGGAAACCAAGAAAGACCCTAATGGGGATACACGTCATATTTATGAACAAGTCGAAACCCATTATATTGATAAGAAGACGGGTAAAGACTTGACACCTCCTGATAAAGGAACTAAAGGTAAAAAAGATATTCCAGGCTATCGTTTTGTAGAAACGCGTAAGACACCTAATGGCAATACGGAACATGTTTATGAAAAGGTCAATACCCGTCATGTGGACTTGCTAACAGGTAACGAGTTGTCTCCTATGGAAGAAGGCTTGACAGAAAAACGTCAAATTCCTGATTATGTCTATGTGGAAACACGTATGGACCCTAATGGTGACCGTCGTCATTTGTATAGCCAACAAGCGACCCGTTATCTTGACAAAGATACTTTGAAAGAGTTGGCTAAGACAGAAAAAGGCACGCATCCGAAACGTGATTTCCCAGATTATCGCTTTGTGGAAACCAAGGTTGATGGTGTGGTGACGACCCATTATTATGAACAAGTGGAAACACGCTTTATTGATAAGGAAACGGGTAAATCAATTAGTGATCCTAAGAAGGGGACTCATGGGAAGAAAGATATTCCTGGTTATCGTTTTGTAGAAACGCGTAAGACGCCTAATGGGGATACCGAACATGTCTATGAACAACTCATGACCCGTCATATTGACCAAGCAACGAATAAGGAATTAACGGCTGCTGAAAAAGGCCTTCATGGCTCTCGTACTTTCCCAGGCTATCATTTTGTGGAAACAAAAACAGATCCTAATGGTGATTTGCGTCATTTCTATGCCCAAGTGGTGACGAAACACGTGGATATCTTAACGGGTGAAGAAGTAGCTAAGTCTGAACAAGGCATTAAGCCTAAGAAAGATGATATTCCAAATTATCGTTACATTGAAACCAGTAAAGATGGCGACGGTAATATTATTCATAAGTATCGTCAAGTAGTGACGCGTTTTGTGGACCGTCATAGTGGCGCTGAAATTGCACCATTTGAAAAAGGCACAACACCTAAGAAGGACATCCCTGATTACCGTTATTATGAAACGACACGTGATGATAATGGCAATACCCGTCATGTTTATGAACAAATCACAACACGTTACATTGATAAGGTGACTGGTAAAGACTTGTTACCGTTTGATAAGGGAACAAAACCTCAAAAAGATATTCCTGAGTATCGTTTTGATCATACGGAAAAATTGCCAAATGGGGACATCAAGCATTATTACGTGCAAGTGGTGACGCGTCATGTGGATGTGGATACCAAGAAAGAATTAGCCGAGGTTGAAAAAGGTACGCAACCAAAACGCACCTTTGATGGTTATTATTTTGTTGAAACAAAAACGGATAATGGGGACACTACGCACTATTACAAACAAGTCATCACGCGCTTTGTGGATAAATCGGGTAAAGATTTGGTACCGTCTGAAAAAGGTAAGAAAGATAAGAAAGATATTCCTGATTATCGCTATGTGGAAACAAAGGTTGATGATAAAGGTAATGTGACGCATATCTACGAACCTGTGCCTAAGCCAGAGCCTAAGCCAGAGCCTAAGTCAGAGCCTAAGCCAGAGCCTAAGCCAGAGCCTAAACCTGAGCCTAAGCCAGAGCCTAAGCCAGAACCTAAGCCAGAGCCAAAACCTGAGCCTAAACCTGAGCCTAAACCTGAGCCTAAACCTGAGCCTAAGCCAGAGCCAAAACCTGAGCCTAAACCAGAGCCAAAACCAGAGCCTAAGCCAGAGCCTAAGCCTGAGCCTAAGCCAGAGCCTCAACCAGAGCCTAAGCCAGAGCCTAAGCCAGAGCCTAAACCTGAGCCAGAGCCTAAGCTAGAGCCTAAACCTGAGCCTAAGTCAGAGCCAAAACCTGAGCCTCAGCCTGAGCCTCAGCCTGAGCCAAAACCTGAGCCTAAGCCAGAGTCTAAGCTAGAGCCTAAGGTTGAAAAACCTGTGGTGAATAAACCTGTGGTCAATAAAGAGTTGCCTCGTACTGGTGATATGGCAGAAATGGCACAATATGGTCTTGGTCTTGCAAGTCTTGGACTTGTTGGATTAGCGCGTACAGCTCTTGCGCGTCGTAAGAAAGATTAAGAAAGAAAAGCCAATCGGCTTTTCTTTTTTTAGTTTGTTTTAAGGGTGCTTTTTTGCTATAATGGAAATGTAAAACTATAGTTTAATTGAAAATATCAAAAAGAATGTTAATAAATTGGAAGAAAAGAATGGTTACTTTGATTATGATATCTAAAATAATTCGAGTGTTTCAAATTGCGTTTCCACCTTTTTTGAAAACACGTTATGATTTTTTACAAGCTGAGCTTGATAGAATTATTAATGACCCTGTTTTTAGACCTCAAATTGACCAATTGGATCCTGATGAATTTTATTTAGCAGAGTATTATCGTGAATTGAAACGTATTTGTCAACGAATTGATCAAACCGATTGGAAAATAGGTGATTATATTATTAATAACCCGGCATGGCATTGGCGTATTTTGGCAGAAAATATTCGTTCAACAATGTCTTCTTTAACACTTCGTCGAAAAATTTATTCTATTTTAGAAAAATATGATTTCGTATTGACAAAAGATTGTCAATTGGAGCTAGAAACATTGAAGAATAAATTTTATTTTAGTCCATTTGTAATTGAAAATATTCAACGTTCGAAGTCTTGGCCATCGATGCCAACGCATATTGGATTTAAATTAGATTATGCGTTTTCTAGTGAGCAGATGTTTAAAATGTCTGACGATTATCTTTGTTCTTTTCAAAATGAAGATAAAACATGGACTGATGTTCAATTGATTGTACCTGGGACTGTTCGAGAAGAATTTACAGGGAAATTATTAAAGCCTGTTTTTATCAAACGTTCAGATGGTCAATATATTGGACATGCTCGCTATTGTATAGAACCTAAGTTTAATTCAAATGCAAAAAACATCTTAGGTGTTGATATTGGTGATGTCAAGCCTTATTCAGCAGTTATCTTATATCCAAATAAAACGGTTAGTTCTGAATTATTACCTTCTCGTCAAGTTTTTAAGTTATCGAAAAAAATATCTCAATTATTATCGATTATTAAAGAAACATCAGAAAAAGTAAAACGTGTGAATGCATATATTACTGATGATATTTGGGTACGTCCTGAGACGATTTTAAAACAGGAAAATCGTATAGATTACAAGAATAATGTTCGTTCCAAAATTACGCATTTAAAAGAAACTCTCGTTACACAAGAAGCACATGAACTTGTAGCGTTGGCTTGGGAAAATAATTGTAAAGAAATTCATATTGAAAATCTTAAATGGGCTAAGGATTTGCGTACTTATTGGAATTTTGCTGAATTTAGGCGTCGGCTAGAAGAAATAGCTGAAGTCTACGGTATTAAAGTTGTCCTTGTAAACCCTGCTTATACAAGTGTAACGCATCCTATTACAGGTGAACATGGTCAAAAGAAAAATAGAGATATTCATTTTTCCACAGGCGAAGTATTTGATCGTGATTATTTGGCAGCAATTAATATTGCAAGATCAAAGTCCAAAGGTTTGAAATATAAACCACTTGTAGTAAAATCTTATAAGCATAAATCACATATATCAAAAATGTATAAAGTTGATAATAACAATAGTCGAAAAGGACGTATTCGAAAGCGTATTTTAACGATTTATAATGATTGTTTGACAAATAAAAATAAAGTACCTCAAACCGTGGTGTACTTGCCAATTTTCGATGTTACAGATAATGTGACAACAAAATTGGTGCTTATGTCTTATATGACAAAGCAACAATCTTATGCCCTGTGTCAAAAACAGTGTGATGGTTATTCTTTAACAGGGTATCCGTTTAATACTGTTTTTGGGGGTATTTGATAACGGTTCATATGAAAATAGTTGTTATAGGTGTGCCCTTTTTGACAGATGGTAGAAGTTGCACAATATGATTTTGGCCTTGCAAGTCTTGGTCTTGTGGGATTAGCACGCACTGCCTTAGCTCGTCGTAAGAAAGATTAAGAAGGGAAAGCCAGATGGCTTTTTCTTTTTTAGTTTGTTTTAAGGTTGTTTTTTTGCTATAATGAAGGGGTAAAACTATAGTTTAATTTTAGAAAGGTACCTTTTTTTTATGATTCATATTAAAACAGCTGCTGCAGGCGTCATTTCCTTAGCAGCGGCACTTGCAGGCAGTGTGTCTGCAGATGAGGTAACACTTGGTCAGGGATCAACTGCGGTTAAAAATGCGGATGGCACCTTTACGCAAACGTTGACGCTTAATGCGGATCCAACAACAACGACAACCGTTAAACCAACGGACTTGTTGTTGATTTTGGATGGTTCAGGGTCACTTCTTGGAAAAAATCAGCTTAATGGTCCTCGTGTCGTAGATACGGCGATTAAGGATGCCAAAGCCTTGGTTAATTCGCTTCCTGAGGGTAGTCAAGTCTCTATTATGTCCTATACGGAAAATAATGGGGATTCTTATCACACACCTTATTACACCAAACTCTTGTCTAAGGCGGACGCGCTTAAGATGTTGGATGACTTAGTAGCTTTGACACCAACTGCAAAAGAAGATTTTTACCGTGTCTGGACACCTTACGCAGAAGCCCATAAAGACCAATTCTTGCCAGTAAAAGATGTGTCTTATGAAGACGCTTATGCCATGCAAGAACATAAGCTTGACATGGTATCTGTGGCTCAATTTACAGATGGTTGGGGATACAAGATTTATAATAATGACCAATGGTTGACGGAAGATATTGACCATTCCTTTGCGGATTGGGCCAAGAAAAATGCTAAGACTTTTATGAGTGTGGTTTATCCAACTATTGAGGATAAGGAACGTGAACAAAAGAACCATTTTGCAGAACCTTGGTCGATTCAACAGATGAAAAAAGCAGGGCACCCAAATGCTTATAATGCGAACGGTGTTCCTGATGGTAAACGTGAACAAGACATCATTGATGCCTTTAAACATACGGCTATTGAAAAAGCACCGTCAACAGGAACGATTTCACTCACACCTAGTGGGTCGCTTCAAATTAAATCAGTGACGGTAACGGCACCTGATGGAAAAGTGGTGGCTTCTAATGTCGCTGATTTGAGTAAGGTGAAAGCCTTTGACCAAAAAGGAGCCTATAAGGTTTCCTATACCTTTACAGGCGCAGGGTCTGTAACAGGTGATTTAACTATTGATGGTAAATCGGATAAAAAGACTGATACCTTAAATATGGTTGTGAAGCCTGCTGAACCTGCTAAGCGTATTGAAAAAATTCCGTATCAAACGAAAACTGTTGATGACCCGACGCTTCCACTTGGAGAACGTAAAGTCGTTCAAAAGGGTGTTGAAGGTGAAAAAGAGATCACTGGTGGAACAACAACGTCATCTCGTAAATCTGTTGATCTGTTAGCGATTATTGATACGTCGCCTTCAATGGTTGAGAATTATGGACGTGCGCTTGAGTCAGCTGAAAATTTAGTCAAATCAATGACGGATAATGACACGATTACCTTTGCGCATTATCAAACCAATGGCCTTGATTCTTATAATACGGGTAATGGGAAAGCAGATGGTCCTACGGCGCATTCAAAACCAATGCTTCTTGGGGCCATGACGGAGCCTATGACGAAAGCGCAAGCGATTAAGTATTTAGAGGATGCGAAGACCTTTAAAGTGGGTAGTACTGGTGTTTATATTGATGATTTCTTAACAGCTCAAGAAAAATTGGGTTATAAATTCCAAAAAGAAGATGGTAAGGGCTTCCAAGATGTGTATATGGCTCACCATAAAGCGGATAGTACCATTTCAGTCATTCAATTTACAGATGGTTGGATGGATAAAGAAACCATTGATAGTGATTTTGCAGCATGGGCGACAAAAAATGCGAAGACTTTTATGACGGTTTCGTATAAGAATAATGGTAGCGCTAATGGTGGGCCTACGGAGTTTTCAGTCAATAACATGAAAGCGGTTGGTCATACCAATATTTATGATGAACGTCAAACACCGATTGATGATGCGAAGATTGCTAAACAGTTTGAGAAACAGCGACTGAAAAACAAGTACCTCGTAAAGAAACAGTGATTAAATTACCTGTTGATGAAATTGTTCATGTCGGAACGAAGAAAGAAGCGACGCATCCTGGAACGGTCTATCGTGCCAATCCAAATGAAACGGCAGGAACCATTAAGGTTGTTCAAGAAGAACAAGCAGGTGAACAAATTCCTGGTTCGGTGAATGCAGTTAATGGTTCTGATACCGTTACATACACCCCTAAGGTAGATACAACGACGTCAAGTAAGCGTTTGCCTCAAACGGTCGTTATCTTTACCGAAAAAGATACGATTGGAAATCAATATTTTACAGGGAACGATGGCCCAGATGCGCATCAAGGGTATTATCCAGACGTGGACAAGTTCAAAGCGCTTTACAACAATATGATTCCAGGGGATCGTTTGATGTTTGTCTTGGATGAAAACCTTCCTGAAACTTTCCATGGTCAAGTCTTTGTCTATGAAAAAGGGAAGGATGAACTTGTCAATAAACAAGCGGACATTTGGAAACATCGTAACGAGAAAGCGTCTGCCGCAACAGGTGTTGATATGTTTAAGGCTGTTGGGATGACGGATGCTGAAGTGAAACGTGCGGATATTCGTTTCTCTATGGATGATTTGACTTCTAATGACCATATTATTGAACAAAATACAGCCTTGAAAGATTTCATTACGGCAGGTAAGTTATTAACGGTTAATATTGATACAAGCATGTATCCAAGTCATTCTTTTGATGCCCGTCGACATACGGAAAATGCCCTTAAGAATGCAGGGATTAAATACACGACTAATAACAATGGTGTGATTACAGATGTGGATGTGCATGTGACAGAAGAACACAAACATACAGCGTCTGTGGCGGACCAAACGGTTGTGGTAGCTTCTAGTGACCCTGCCGTAACGCTTAAAGGTGTGACGGTGAACGGTAAAGCTTTTGGAGATGGTCAAACGGTGACAGCTAAGTTGACCAATGTGCAATCAGGCGAGGTGTCGATTCAATTGGCTTATGAGGGTAAGCCTACAAAAGATGCCACAATTACGGTAACGGCTAATGGTCAAACGCTTAAAACGATTCCTGTGAAAGCTAGTACGACGGCAGGGTCAAATAAGTCAGGCCAAGAACGTATTATTGCCGTAGGGACAAAACCTAAAACAGATGTGACAAAATTACCATTTGAAACCAAGTACATTGAAGATCCTAATTTAGACCGTGGGGTTGAACGTGTGGTGGAAGTTGGTAAAGAAGGGTCTTCATCAGTAACAACGACTTATGGCTTATCGCGTACTCGTGACGCTTATCGTGATAGTGAGGATTATCGTGACCCTAATAAGGTGTCTAAAGGCGTGTTAAAAGAAACAGCGGAAGCGCCTAAGGTAACGCCTAAGGTAGACCGTGTGATTGCGCGTGGTACGCGCGGTATCACACGTTTTGTAGATAAAGCAACGGGTGTTGACTTGGTAGCCCGTGAAAAAGGGAATGTGGCTAAAAAAGATATTCCTGAGTATCGTTTTGTCAATACAGAGACGTCTAAAGAGGGTGATGTGACTCACTATTATGAACAATTGGTAACACGTCATGTGGATAAAGCAACAGGTAGAGAGATTGCACCGATGGTTAAAGGTTTGACCAACAAACAGTCTATTCTTGGTTATCGTTTTGTAGAAACAAAGACCGACGCCAATGGTGATCGTCGTCATGTCTATGAACAAGTGTCAACGCACTTTGTTGATGAAGCTGGTAAAGAAATCAGTGGTACTGTTAAAGGCATTGTGGCTAAAAAAGACATTCCAAATTATACTTATGTTCGTCAAACAAGTGCTGATAACGGGGATGTCATTCATGTTTATCACGCCATGATGACGCATTTTGTCGATGAATTGACAGGTGATGTGTTAGCACAATCTGAAACAGGAAATCAACCTAAGAAAGATATCGCAGGCTTTACCTATCATACGTCTAAGATTGATGGTGAAGGCGATATGCGTCATTTCTATAATGGTGTGGTGACACGTTTTGTTGACCGTATTGCAGGTGCTGAAATTGCACACTTTGAACCAGGACGTGCGCCTAAGAAAGATATTAAAGGGTATCGTTTCTTTGGCACAACGGTTAATGATAATGGTCATACGCGTCATGCCTATGAGATGATTGTGACACGCTTTGTGGATAAAGATGGCAAAGAGTTGAAGAAACTTGAAAAAGGCCACGCGCAAGAAGCGAAAATTGACGGTTATCGTTTGGTCTCTAAAGAACTTAAAGACAATGGCTATTCAACGAAAGCTGAAGATAAAGACCTTATCTATACCTATGAACAAGTGTCTACACAATTTGTCGATGAATCAGGTAAAGCACTTCGTGACAGCGAAGTTGGTCTTAAAGACGCTAAGGTTATTGATGGTTACCATGTGGTAGAAACTAAAGTGGCTCCAAATGGTGATCGTGTCCATGTTTATGCGAAAGATGTTGTTGAGATGCCTAAGGTAGAGACACTTAAAGTGGAAACGCCTAAGGTGGAAACTAAGGTAGATACTCCTAAAGCTGAGACATCTAAAGTTGAGACACCTAAAGTTGAGACACCTAAAGTGGAAACTAAAGCGGAACCTAAAGTGGAACCTAAAGTGGAACCTAAAGTGGAATCTAAAGTGGAATCAAAACATAATCATAAGGCTGACTTGAAAGACGATGTTGCTGTTGAACCAAAAGTCACACCAACAGTGAAACCTAAAGCTGAGCCTAAAGTAGAGCCTAAAGTAGAGCCTAAAGTAGAGTCTAAAGTAGAGCCTAAAGTAGAGTCTAAAGTAGAGCCTAAAGTAGAGCCTAAAGTAGAGCCTAACGTAGAAACACCTAAGGTAGAAACGCCTAAAGTTGAAACGAAGGACGGTAAGGTTATTGATATTAAGCCAACAACGGTTCGTGTGTCAAGCGATAATCTTATTCCTGCAAAGAATGTTGTTAAGGCGGATTCAAATGAGGTTGATGTGGTGAAGGATGTGCCTAAGACTGAACAACCTAAATCTGAACAATCTAAAGCTGAACAACCTAAAGCTGAACAAGCTAAAGTTGAACAATCTAAGGCTGAACAATCTAAGAGCGGACAATCTAAGGTGCAAACGAACAAGGAACTCCCTGACGCAGGGGATAACACTTTGATGGCTCGTTTGTCAGCGATTCCAGTGCTTGGTCTTGGTTTTGCCATGCTTCGTCGCAAGAAACGTGAAGACTAGAAAATAAGGGTAAGTTTACCCTTATTTTTTTTGAGCTTTTTTGATATAATAAAGGTAATAAATGTAGTTTTAGAAAGAGAGATTTTTATGTCAAGACAATTGAAGAAAGTGCTTGTTCCAGCAACCTTGGCGGCTGTAGTGGGTGGTGCTTTATATGATATGGATTCTTTTTATGTGCACGCGGATGGCATGACAACGGTTGTTGACGGTGGTCGTGACCTTGTTGAAAAAGATGTGCATGTGAATGGATCTGCACAAACGATTTACGTCAATTACCGTTACAATCGTCCTGATGGGGAACATTGGTCAACAGGTACGGCTAATGTGATTGGGAATAAAACGCTTGTGACGGCGGCTCATTTGTTCTTGGATTGGAACTATGATAAGTTGTCTGCGATTTCAGGTGTTGATTTCTATATTGGTGCGAATGGTGCAGCCGTCACCAATGGCGTGCCGTCAGGGGACTATAAGAAGATTACAATGACGGGTGATGAATTTCGTAAGGCTGTTCATTTTTATAACAAGGATGGCTTTTTGAAACCCCGTGAAAAAATTACGCAATTGATTGATGGTCAGCCTGATACAACCTATAGTATGGCCTCGAATGCCTATGATTTGGCTGCTATTAGTTTGCCTGATGTTTTTGCTTTTAAATCTAAAGGAGCAGGTCTTGGCTTGTCTGATCCTATGCGTTTAGCGTCGTCTTATGAATTGCCTAAAAAGGGTGATACGATTTCCTATGTCGGTTATCCAGGGACTGGTAAAGGTATGGAAAAGCAATTGGCGAATGGCTTGTTTAAACAAGGACGTCAGTATGGAACGAATGGACCTGCCGTATCGATTTTGACTAAGGATTTGGGTGGTGATACCCATGCTTTTGATTCAGATGGGTTGTATGATCCTGAATCGTCATCATCGTTAGGGCGTTTGGCTGATAAAGATGCTAAAAATCATTTGCATGATTTTGGGAATTTGGACGCACCACTCTTGCAAATTAAGATGACTTCTATTCCAGGAGTGTCAGGAAGTGCCCTTAAAAATAGTAAAGGTGAAGTGATTTCTGTGATTTCAGGAATGACGACACGCCCATCAACTTATGGTACCTTGTTTGACAATAAACGTTTGGATTGGTTACGTAGTATCATTAAAGCTGATACGGTAACAGGCGTACAGACAGATAAAGACGGTTCTCGATATGTCTTTGACGATAATGGTTTCTTAGTCCGTAATGGTAAGAAACGTATTGGTGATTATGAGTTTGCGACTAATGCTGACGGTAAGGTTGTTGCTGAACGTAACGCTAAAGCAGACGAAGATAAAGCGAAGGCTGATGCTGAGAAAGCAGCAAAGGAAAAGGCTGAAAAAGAAGCGAAAGAGAAAGCTGATAAAGAAAAAGCTGAAAAAGAGGCAAAGGAAAAAGCTGATAAAGAAAAGGCTGAAAAAGAAAAAGCCGACAAAGAAAAGGCTGAAGTTGAAGCCAATAAGAAGACTTATGCTTATGCCATTAGCGTGACGGTCATTGATGATGCAACGGGTCAAAAAGCTTTTGAACATGCCAATCCAATGGCGACGGACAGTAGCAAAGAAGCCTATGAAAAAGCTTTAGCGAAGATTTTAGATCCAATTAAAGATCGTTTGGATGGTGGTTCTCAAAAAGGTGTTCCGTTTTATGCCTTGTTTGATGATGTCTATACCAATAAAGCAACCTCAGAAGCGGCTAAAGGGCCATTTACTTTTGTAAATTATAAGGTAAATGAAAACACGCGCGTGGAAGGTAATAAAACTATGCAACGTGCAACGGTAGAGGTTCATGTAACAAGTAAAGTGGCTGAAACAAAACCCGTTGAAACAAAACCTGTTGAGACTAAGCCTGTTGAAACGAAACCTGTTGAAACGACGCCCGTTGAGACGAAGCCAGTTGAGACGAAGCCAGTTGAAACGAAGCCAGTTGAAACGAAGCCTGCTAAGGTTCATTATCAATTAGATATTGCTGTTATTGATGATGCGACAGGAAAGACGATTAAGACAAAAACGGTAACGGGCGATAGTGAAACGGATGCTCGTTATCAAGGTATTTTGATGAACCAGAAAAATGGGTTTGATGCCTTTTTGACAAATGGTAAATATGAAGGCTTACCTATGTCTATTGGTGAAAATGCAGATGGCTTGACTTATTCGTATCAATCGGGAACTTATCAACCTGTTTCTTCTAAATTATCTGAAGGTGTTCGTACAGAAAATAATGTGGTGACACGTACAGGTAAATTGGAATTGCATGTGACCAGTCAATTACCTCAAGATGAAGTGATTAATGTGACGTCAAAAGATGGACATGTATTTAAGACGTTGACGAAACAAGATTTAGGTGGTCGTTCGGTAGCTGATGTTATTGGTGCTATTCGTGATGGAAAAGGGTCAGAGGTGATGCGCACGATTGGTAATGTTGTTTCTGTGGATAGTGTGTCGGTACCATTTCCTAATGCAACAGTTTCTGCGAATGCAAAACCTGTTAACGTAGTGTCTAATGGTAAAACCGTGAAAACATGGACAGTTGTTGTAGAAAAAAATGTAGTTTCGGGCCCTGTTGAAACTAAGCCAGTTGAGACTAAACCTGTTGAAACGAAACCTGTTGAGACTAAACCTGTTGAAACGAAACCTGTTGAAACGAAACCTGTTGAAATGAAGCCTGTTGAAACGAAGCCTGTTGAAACGAAGCCTGTTGAGACGAAGCCAGTTGAAACAAAACCTGTTGAAACAAAACCTGTTGA
>ERZ772908.151-NODE-151-length-17057-cov-5.66351_pt1 | contig 17057 bp, 12 predicted proteins | sample MGYA00512121_ERZ772908 | MGnify/ENA primary metagenome ERZ772908 (study PRJEB29015, sample SAMEA2738084) | human oral metagenome | biome: human oral; feature: human-associated habitat; material: saliva | place: China | collected 2264 ... | reverse complement strand
CCTACCACAACACCTGGGACTAACCCCTCAACCAACACGTTTTGTCCTATAACCCCAAAATAATGCGGTATAACGCGGCGCGCAATTGGCGAGGTATGCCAATAGCGAGGCACACAAATAGCAAGGCCTGCCAATAGCGAGGCGCGCCAGCTTTTAACGCGGCGCAGACTTGCGGCAGCTTATAACGCGGGCCAGCACACGGCGGCTCAACGCATTAGCCGCGCTAGCTAGCCGCGCCAGCGCAGACAAGTTAAATCACAAACAAGATTGGGCGCCTACCAAAGTAGACGCCCAATTTTTTGTTTAGTAGTCAGCTAGTAGCTCACATCAGTAGCTGGAGGGAGCACTGCCACCCTGGCCGTAAGGAGCCTGCGGACCGCCCTGACCATAGGGGGCCTGAGGGGTAGGCTGACCATAGGCCTGGCCGTAGGGAGCACCCTGGCCAGCAGGACCCTGGGCGTATTCGGGCATCATCGGGGCACCGTAAGCACCCTGAGCGTAGGGGTTAGCGCCACCGAGCATGTGGGCCTGCAGAGCGCGCGCCTCGTCGTCGAGCCAAGAGGGGTTCCAAGCGGCGGGCTTAGAAGGCATGATGCACAGAACTAGGGTCACAATACCCAGACCGACAAATTCAAGCAGCACAAAGAAACCTGAGTAACCAGCGTCGTGTAGACGGCGAATGGTCAGGCCCAGTGAAGGCAGGAATATTGCCAAAATATACAAGCCAAGAACCAACATCACGACTACGCCCGAAGCCCCGGCAGCGTCCTCGTCACCGCCGCCTGCCGCAACTCCAATAGCCAGGACAATTGCCAGGAAGTATAGAACACCGAGAACAATGGCGTTAAACAGGTAAAACCACCAGAATTCGGCAACGGAGGCGACGCCATCGAACTTGGCGTACTGACTAAAGGCGCGCTTAACGGAGTCAGCAAAGCCGTAGTGGCGCGGATCCATACCTACCGGATCTACATAAGGTTGATAGCTCATTTATTCCTCAGCTCTAGTTATTAACGCTTAGCTGCGTCTAGCCACAGTCTAACGCGATAAACCTGAGAAAAACCTAAAGGTGGCACTAGACACATTCAATATCAGTCCACCATACGGACATATGATTTAGGTGTTAGCGGTTTATATGCTATTTGTCGTAGCGGTTTAATATATGTGGCTTAATACCTAGCGCAATTGCTCCGCAGCAGGTATTAGCAGCCGGGGCGCGTTAATATAAAGCGTGAGCAACGTAACAGCTTTTGATGATGGTGCTTCTGGCGCACAAGCGCCCGGCGTGCGGGCGGCCGACATGCACGCTTCTAGTGAGGGGGCGGACGGTACACAGATTCCTGGCGCACAGGCGTCCGGCGTACAAGCTTCTGGCACACAAGCGGCCAGCACACAGGCGGAAGATCGCGAGAACCTTACTTGGCAGGGGTTTGGGGATGCCTGCCGACAAATCGCTCAGCAGATAGCCGATTCAGGTTGGATGCCGGATCTGATTGTGGCCATCGCACGCGGTGGCATGCTGCCGGCTGGGGCGATCTCATATGTGCTAGGCGTTAAGGCTAATGGCGCTATAAACGTGGAGTTTTATACCGGCGTGGGCAAAACCATGGCGGAGCCGGAAATTCTTGAGCCCTATATGGATATTTCCTCGCTTGAAGGTAAGCGAGTGCTAATTGTGGATGATGTGGCAGATTCGGGTAAAACCCTGAAGCTGATTATGGATTTAATTGCCAAAGAAGGTTTATCTATGGGCAGTGGCACCGCTAAAGTGGATGCCCGTAGTGCCACAATTTATTTAAAACCCACCAGCGTTATTAAACCGGACTATGTTTTTAAGCAGACGGATAAATGGATTAATTTCCCCTGGTCTGTGCTGCCGCCAGTCACTGCCTAACTACAGTCACTACATACAAACACAGGCAAAATCGTCCCTTCCCTATAAAAATTTCATGGGGTTTTATAGGGAAGGGACGAAATGTCAGTATTTGTGCGGCCACTACTGGCGTATCCCAGCACTAGAGAGACTAGGTCTCAACAGTTGGTATGCATGAACTTTTAGAGGCAACATGCATCAACTAGCCCCTGTCCCCTCCCCCTGACTGACGACGACGTCGGCCCTGCCCCTAAGCGGCGGCGTCGGCCTAGCGCGCCCACGACGCAGCCCAACCTGACCCGCCGACGCCGTCGACCCAACCTGACCAGCAGAACCTGCGACGGTGGCCCCGTCTGACCAGCGAGATCTGCGATGTCGCCCCAGCCGGGCCCCATAGCCAAGCGTTCACAGCCCGCCAGGCCCACTCGCCCACACGCCCCACACCCAAACACATGAGAGTACAAGCCAGCGCGCGCTGACAAAATTAACCACAGGTGGATAAAAACCAGGCGTAAATATACTTATCCACAGCCGCCAAGCGCTAACTAGCTTTTAGGTCTCATCATTGTTCTATGAACATCAAGGACATCCCGGTATACCGCAGCAGCGACCTGGCCACCACCAATTACCGCATGGACTCCTACTCGCGCCAGTCCAAGGGCAATGACCCGCAGCTGGCCAAAATCATGCCCGGCTGTTACATCCCCATCAGCGATTATGAGCGCGTTACCCAGGAGGAGCTGCATCTTTTGCGGGTTTATATTGCTGCCGACGCCGCTCGACGCCGCAACACCCCAGCTCGCAAGCTTGCTCAGGCTGGCGCCGAGGTGCGCGGGCAGTGTCGCGAGGAAGGTCCCTGCGCGTGGCCTGTGTTTGCCGGAGAGTCCGCCGCGCTGCTCCACGGGCTACCCATGGTTGGCCCTATGCCCAACCAAGTGCAGGTAATTAGTGGTTTGAAGATCCATGCATCGGTCACCACCTGGCGGCGCACCCGCAGCTGGCATTATGACTCTCAGCCGGTGCAGGTCGAGGGGCTGTACTGCACTGATGTTTTATATACGCTTGCAGATTTGCTGTGTTCGCGTGATTTTTATTCAGGAATTGCAAGTGTGGACTATGTTTTGCGCGAAAAAATAGCTACAAAGCAGCAAATTTTGACTGAATTAGGGCGTCGCATCGGTTGCAAAGGAGTTATAAAAGCTCGCGACGTTGTAAAACATGCCGATGCTCGCAGTGAATCGGTGGGTGAATCGCTTAGCCGCGCAGTTATGCTTAAGGGGCACCTGCCCATGCCACGCCTGCAAGAAACCATCTACGATCACGGAAATTTTGTAGGCAGAGTCGATTTTTACTGGCCGGATTTTAATATAATCGGCGAATTTGACGGCCTGGGTAAATACAACAGCGGCACTTACAGCGATCTTTCGTCTGGACAAATAGCCCAAAATGAGCGTCAACGCGAAAATGCCCTGGAGCTGGCCACCGGCGCCCGCGTGGTGCGCTGGACTTGGAGGGAGGCAGTGGACAAGGATGCGCTGCTGGTCAAGCTAGGGCGCGTCGGCATCGAGGGCTACTAAGGGCAACTAAGCACTCACCTACTAAGGGCCGCTAAATTCACCAGCCACTTTGGGCTGTGTCGCCTATTGCAGCTTCAGGGCTGCGCCGTGCAAGGCATTTGCTGCTAGTTTCAGTCTGCTGCGCCGCGCGAGGTAGCTTGCCGTCAGTTTCAGTCTGCTGCGCCGACGACGCCGCTAGCAGGCCGCAGCCTCCCCCACCCACACCATCACACACAGATACGCAGATTTCGTCCGTTCCCTATAAAACCCCATGGAATTTTTATAGGGAAGGGATGATTTTGTATGTAAATTTTGTATATAAATAGGCACTGGCACTGTGCTGCGGAACCTGCCGGCGCCATCACTGCCACCTATGTTGACAGCACCATCGCCGACGTCGTCGGAGTTGTCGGCACTGTCGCCGCCGTCGGCAGAGTTGCCATCTTCAGCTTACACCGCTCAACAGTTAAGACCCACCGTCTCCAATGCTGGGACACAGACGTAGTTGCCGCACAGATACTGACATTTCATCCCTTCCCTATAAAACCCCATGGAATTTTTATAGGGAAGGGATGATTTTGCCTGTATTTGTAGGTTTGCCTGTATTTGTCTGTAGTTGGTGTGCTCAGTTGCCACCACTGGTGGAACCATCAGAGTTAGATTCACCAGTGTTTGTCTCAGACCTTCCAGTGTTGCCACCGTTAGCTCCGGTACCACCGTTAGTGCCAGTGTTGCCACCGTTAGTACCAGTTCCAGAATCATTAGTGCCAGTGCCGGAATCACTGGTACCGGTGGAACCATTTGAGTTATCGGTCAACCCAGCTGAGTTATCGCCAGTGCCAGTGCCGGTGCCAGTGCCGGTGCCATCGCTGGAACCACTATCAGTGGTGCCGGTGGAGCCGTCACTAGAGCCAGTGCCCTCACCAGTGCCAGAAGTGGAGTTATCGCTGCTGGGCTTACAGTCGGTAGACAGCTCAACCGCATTGTGGTCACTGAGCCACTTCATCGGGTCAACCGTGGAAGCATCCGCCGTGTCGTTCTTAATTCGCACCTCAAAGTGCAGGTGGGGGCCGGTTGAGTAGCCGGTAGAGCCAACTGCTGCAATCAGCTGACCAGCCTTAACCTGCTGGCCCTTCTTAACGAAAATACCGTCCTGATACATGTGCAGGTAGGAGGTGTACCAGATCTTACCGTCAAGCACGTGCTTAATGGTGACCGTACCGGTGGAATCGACCATGCCTGCCTCAACCACCTCGCCGGCAGCAGCCGCATAGATGGGAGTACCAGCCGGCGCAGCCATGTCCTGGCCAGCGTGCATCTTGGATGTGCCCAGCACCGGGTGAATACGGTAGCCCCAAGGGCTGGAAAGCGTGTAGGTACCAGCAACCATCGGCTTAAACACGTCAGGGGTGGTGTTAAAGGCTGTGGTGTCACCGCTAGCTCCCTGCTGCGGAGCACAAGTAACCACCGGGTTCTCGTAAGCGGCCCGGATACGCGCCTTAGTGGCCGCGTCAGGCACATTACGCAGTTTCACGTCAGAGCTTTCCAGCGGCGAATGGTCCACGCTGCCAGCCACGGAATCTTTACCGCTGATGACCTGGCGCGAACTTTGGCCTCGGTGTGCACCCAGCGCGGTGCTTAGCGGCGAGTCAGCCCCCATCATGGCCGCCGACACCGGCGCCACAATTGTCACTAGTGCCAGGGCGCTAACTGTGCAGATCTGCCCCACACGAGCAAACGCGGCTCGACGGCGTGCTGCCGCGCCTTTACGCTTAACCGGCGGCGTAGTACCGCAACCTAGCTGGGTGGGAGTGCTCAGCGAGTTGGTCTCTACTGGGTTGCTAGTCTCTAGCGGGTTGCCGCGCGCCGGGGTCTGGTCTGCTTGGGCTGCGGGAAGGGGGGTTAGGTTTGCGCTGTTAGCTGCTGCCGACGTCGCCTGTGCGGCTATGTTTAGTCCTTGCGCTCCAGCCGCTGAGGCTGCTGTGTGTGCACTAACGGCGCTGGCCACGCTAGCTGCGCTAGCTACACTGGCAGCACTGATAACACTGGCTGCGCTTACCGCATCGGCTGCCTTAGCGACCTTAGCTGAGGCAGCCGCGCTCCAGTTACGGATGGCGACGTCGTCAATAATGTCGTCTTTAATGGCGGAGATTATCTGGGTGGGCTGGTAGTCCACGCCGTCGTCGACAGGATTTTGGACGGCGCCCGGCTGGACAGCGCCCGGCTGGCCACCACCCCAGGCGGTGCCTGCGAAGCTTGAAGGGGCGCTGGCGGCCGAGGCAGCTGCGCTGAAAGTAGATGGAGCACTGGCGCCAGTAGCAGGGGCACCAAAAGCGGATGGGGCGCTAGCTGCCGAGGCTGGCATAGCAAAGCTCGAAGGTGCGCTGGCCGCCGAAGCCGCCGTGCCACCAGCGAAGGGACTCGGACCAAAGCTGGCAGCAGTATTAAAGCTGGAGGGAGCACTGGGCGCAGAGGCAGCAGTGCCACTAGTAAACGAAGCTGCTGCACTAAAAGTCGCACTGGCGCCAGTAGCAGCGTTGAAATCAGCAGCCGGGGCACTAAAGGTTGACGGCGCACTAAAGGTTGAAGGCGCACTAGCCGCAGAGGCCGGCGCACCAGAGCCATAGCCGCCGTTATATGAGCCGCTGTAACCGGCGTCGTTGTAACCGCCGTCGCCGTAATTGCCACTATAAGCAGCGCCGTCGCCGTAAGCCGCATTGGCACGTCCGGAAAGAGTACTGTCGTCAGGCCCCTGCGAAAGTAACTCGCGGGCGTTTTCTCTTTGCAGCTGGGCCTGTCGCTCGCGCTCAAGTTCACGTCGCTGGCGACGTGTCATCGGCTGATCGCTCATCCACACCCAACTTTCTACGGACTTATGTCATTCAAATACCACTGGTATCAGCGGTATCATACCTTGGTCGCTTCGCCAAGACGGCCAAACTGACGCATCTAACACTTAGCGTAGCTGGTGACGCTGCAGGGCGTCACGCACTTCCCCTACCAGTTCTTCTAACACATCTTCGAGGAAAACTACACCGACCATCTGCCCACTCTCATCAGTTACCCGACCCAAATGGGCGCCGGTACGCTGCATGGCGGCCAGTACATCTTCAATCTCATCGTGCGCGCGTACGGGCACCAAAGCCCGCAAACGCCAGGGGGCCACCGGCTGTTCACGCTCGTCAGCGCTGGCATAAAGCACATCTTTAAGGTGGATATAGCCGCTGATTTCGCCCTGCTCATTAGTAACCGGGAAACGCGAGTAACCGGTGCGGGTTACTTCCGCCTCCACCTGGGCCGGAGTGCACTGCTCAGACAAGCAGGTGAGTTTATTTAGCGGCACCATCACTGAGCCGGCAGTTTCCTCAGAAAACTCTAGCGCCCCAGTTACCAGCCCAGAGTCATCCTTAAGCAAGCCCTCATCACGCGAGCGCTCCACAATTGAAGCTACTTCTTCCATGGTGAAAGCAGTTTCAATCTCATCGCGCGGCTCTAGCCCAAAAAGTTTAAGCACCGCGTTGGCCAGGCCATTTAAGGCACCCACAGCAGGGCGGGTTACCCGCTCACAAGCCACCAAGGCTGGGGCGAAAACCAAAACCGCCTTATCGGGCATAGAGATAGAAACGTTTTTGGGCACCATTTCACCCAAAACCACGTGAGCTGTAACCACTAGCAGCAGCGCCACCACTACCGCCAGGCCATGGGCCACTTCGGCTCCTAAACCCACCGCATGTAGCGGAGCCGCCAGCAAATGCGCCAGCGCCGGCTCGGCAATTACGCCCAGACCGGTGGAACATAAAGTCACTCCCAGCTGGGCGGTAGCTAGCATCTCGGAAATATGCTGCACAGCCCATAGGGCTGTGCGCGCCCGCGAGTTACCCTCAGCGGCTAAAGGCTCAAGTTGGCTGGTGCGCGAAGAGGTAATGGCAAACTCTGCACCCACAAAAAACGCGTTACCAACCAGCAGGATAACCGTCAAAATCAGGGCCAAAGTGGTGTTCACTGTAGCTCCTCCAGCTCCTGCTCAACCGGGGTGATACGCACGCGGGTGACGCGCCGCCCCTCCATAGCGTCAACCAAAACGGTGCAGGTGGGCAGGGTTACTTCGTCGCCAATTTGGGGTATGCGCCCCAGCTCATTCATGACCAGGCCGCCCAGGGTTTCGTAAGGGCCGTCGTCGGGAATGCGGATGGCGGTGCGGGCCGTAACCTCGTCGGGGCGGCTCCAGCCGGGGGCGATCCAACGCCCCGCTGAGTCTAGGTGGATGCCGGCGCGACGACGGTCGTGTTCGTCAGATACTTCACCCACGATCTCTTCAACGGCGTCCTCCAAGGTCACCACTCCGGCAGTGCCCCCGTACTCGTCCACCACAATGGCCATTTGCAACCCGAAAGATTCCTGCTCGCCATATCCACGCAGCTCCACCAGAAGGGAAGCTAGCGGCATGGTTTCTGGTACGCGCGGGGCGGGAGTCATGATTGAAGAGGAGGTCACTGGCACTTGGGCGCGGCGCTCATAGGGCACCGCGATGGCGCGGCGCAGGTTGACTAACCCAAGTACGTCGTCGGGAGAGTCACCAAAGACAGGGAAACGTGAGTGCCCGGTTTGGCTGGCTAAAGCCACCAGGTCAGCGGCGGTGGCGGACTCTTCCAGCCAGTGAATGCGCCCACGGTCAGTCATTACATCTACAGCGCTGAGCTCATCTACGCCAAGTGAACGGGTAAGTAGGCGGGCGGTGGAGACCTCTAGTGTGCCCTCCTCAGCGCTGCGACGCAGCAGAGCGGTAAGCTCGCCGGCACTGCGGGCGCCACTGGCCTCCTCAGCAGCCTCAATACCAAAGCGTGACAGTAAAGTATTAGCCATACCGTTTAGCAGATTTACTAGCGGCCTAAATAGCCAGGTGAAACCGGTGATGAAAGGGGTAACAAAACCGGCAGCAGCCAGCGGATCAGCCAGGGTAGCGTTTTTGGGGATCAGCTCGCCAAACACCATAGAGAAGGCGTTAACAATAATTAGGGCGCTAACCACGGCGATGGTGGCTGCCAGGGTTTGCCCCAGCCAGGGGCTCAGCCATTGCGAAAGCAGCTCGTTAAGGGCGGCCTGCATGGTGTAACCAAGCAAAATGGTGGTTAGCGTAATACCCACCTGCGCGCCCGAAAGCAGGGTGGATAGGTGACGCAGTGCCTTGGATACTCGCCCGGCACGTTTATCTCCGGCTTGGGCGCGGGCGTCAACAACCGATGGGTCTAGGGCCACCAGGGCGAATTCTCCGGCCACAAACACCGCAGTCCCAGCGGTAAGTAGCACCCCCAGAACTATCATTAGCCATTTAATGACCATGCAGCGTTTAGCTCCCTATCAAAATCTAGTTGGTAGCACTAACGCTATACCAAGCCCACAGCTTTAGCACGCAGGCAGCTGGGCGCCGTCGCAGCACAGCCAACTGGGCGCCGTCGTAGCACAGCCAACTTCAACCCTAGCAACCCTAAGCAATGCTCAACATGCGAGAACATTTAAAAAATATCTAGGACTAAAGGCTACAAAGTACTCTCCAAGCCAGCTTTGCAGTATTAGACTTGGACCACAGTTTTAGCACGCAATGCCATATAAGGAGCAGCTAACCGTGTCTGAGAACGACTTCGCTCAGGGCTTTGGCACCAACGAATGGATTGTTGAGGATATGCGGGAGGCTTACCTAGCCGACCCAGCCTCAGTACCCCAGTCATGGCGCGAGTTTTTCAGCGAAAACCCGCAGTATCTAGCAGGCCAGTCGCCGGCCACACCCTCAAAGCCGCTTAGCGCTAGCGTTGGCGTGCAAATCCCTGGTGCTGCCACCGCCTCCGCTAGCCGACGCCCCGTTTTGGCCAGTGAGGATGTTTCCCGCTCTGACCTGCCTCCCGCCCCCACAGCCCAGTTCAAGTCCCCCACCTCCCCTTATGCCTACAACCAGGCGCATAGTGACGCTAACGAAACCAGTAACGGCGTGGTGGAAAGCGTTGACACCCTAAAGGGAGCCAGTGCCCGCACCGCTAAGAACATGGAGGCTTCCCTCCAAATTCCTACCGCCACCTCTGCCCGCGCTATCCCGGCTAAGGTGCTGATTGAAAACCGTCTGCTAATCAACACTCACCTAGCTTCCACGCGTGGTGGCAAGGTTTCCTTCACTCACCTGATCGCTTGGGCCCTGGTGGAGTCGCTGGCAGAGATGCCGGAAATGAATGTGGCTTACACCCTGGATGAAAAGGGTAAGCCGGCTCTACACAACCCCGCCCACGTAAACCTGGGTCTGGCAATTGACGTGCCCAGCGCCAACGGTGAGCGTCGCCTGCTGGTCCCCAGCGTTAAGAACGCCGACACACTAGACCTGGCTAGTTTCATTGACGCCTACGACGCACTGGTAGTTAAAGCCCGCAAGGGGCAGCTAACTGTAGATGACTTCAAGGACACCACCGCCACCCTGACCAACCCCGGCATGATCGGCACCCTTAACTCTGTGCCGCGCCTAATGCCCGGCCAGGGCTTGATTATGGGCGTGGGCGCCATGACCTACCCGGCCGCGTTTGCTGGTGCCAGCCCTGAAACCCTGGCCCGCCAGGCTGTAGGCAAGGTCTTGACACTGTCTAACACCTACGATCACCGCGTCATCCAGGGCGCCCAGTCCGGCGAACTACTGCGCCTAATGGAACGCAAGCTGATGGGCCTAGATGGCTTCTGGAACCGCTCCTTCAAGGCTCTGCGTATCCCCCACGAGCCGGTGCACTGGGACCAGGACGTCACCTACGACCCGCTAGCCGACGCCGGCAAGCCCGCCCGCGTAGCTGAGCTGATTCACGCTTTCCGTCAGCGCGGACACCTAGCCGCCGACACTGACCCGCTGGCCTACCGCCTACGCCGTCACCCTGATCTAAACTTCTCCTCCTACGGGCTGAGCTTGTGGGATCTAGACCGGGTTTTCCCCACCGGTGGTCTAGGTGGCAAGGACCGTGCCACCTTGCGCGAAATTTTGCAGCTGCTGCGTGACGCCTACTCGCGTTATGTGGGCGTGGAATACATGCATATCCAAGACCCAGCCCAGCGTCGCTGGTGGCAAGAACGCATGGAAGGTGTTACTCCCAGCATTGATACTGCTGAGCGCCGTCGCATCCTAACCAAGCTGATGCAGGCAGAAGCATTCGAAGTGTTCTTGCAAACCAAGTACGTGGGCCAAAAGCGCTTCTCGCTAGAAGGTGGCGAGTCACTGATTGTGCTGCTGGACCGCCTGATCGACGACGCCGCACATGATGGCATTGAAGAAGCCGCTATTGGTATGGCCCACCGTGGCCGCCTAAACGTGCTCACCAATATTGCCGGCAAGTCTTACGGCCAGGTCTTTGACGAGTTTGACGGCAACTACCTGACCAACGGCCAGGGTTCTGGTGACGTCAAATACCACCTGGGCACCACCGGCACCTTCACCGGCACCGATGATGTGACCACCAAGGTTTCCCTGGCCGCCAACCCCTCCCACCTGGAGACAGTAGATGGGGTGCTGGAAGGTATTGTGCGCGCTAAGCTAGACCGCAGCGGCTCCGGCGCTGACGGCAGCTACAATGTTTTACCGATTTTGGTGCATGGTGACGCCGCATTTGCAGGCCAGGGCGTGGTTTACGAAGTACTCAATATGAGCCAGCTGCCCGGATACCACACCGGCGGCACTATCCACGTGATCGTCAACAACCAGATCGGTTTCACCACCGGTAACGCGCTGGGACGCTCCACCACCTACCCCTCGGACCTGGCTAAGGGTCTACAGGTGCCGATCTTCCACGTAAACGGTGACGCCCCCGAATCTGTGGCACGCGTAGCCCGCTGGGCTTGGGAATACCGCCAAGAATTCCACAAGGACGTCATTATTGACCTGGTTTGCTACCGTCGTCGTGGTCACAACGAGGGTGACGACCCCTCAATGACCCAGCCGGTTATGTACAACTTGATCGACCGCAAGCCCTCTACCTTCTCGGTTTACACCACTAACCTGGTGGGGCGTGGCGATCTCACTGAAGAACAGTGCGAACAGCTACTGGACGCCTACCGCGACAACCTGGAGCACATCCTTAACGAGGCCCGTGCCGGTCACCTCAATACTGACACCCCTGCCTACAGTGGCCCTAAGGCTGGCGAAACTTCACATTCACAGCCCACTGCGGTAGCCCGTGAAGTAATTGAACGTATCGGTGACGCCCAGGTATCTGTCCCTGAAGGCTTCCAGGTACACAGCAAGCTGATGAACCTGCTACGCAAGCGCCAAACTATGAGCCGCCAAGGCGACATTGACTGGGGCTTTGGCGAGCTTTTGGCCTTTGGCTCGCTGCTGATGGAGGGCGTACCGGTACACATGACCGGTGAAGACGTACGCCGTGCCACCTTCGCCCAGCGCCACGCCGTCATGCACGACCAGCGCAACGGTTCAGAATGGACCCCGCTGGACTACCTGACCCCCGACCAAGCCAAGCTGTCGATTATTGACTCGCTGCTAAGCGAATACGGGGCCATGGCCTTTGAATACGGCTATTCAGTAGAACGCACCGAGGGTCTAAACATTTGGGAAGGCCAGTTTGGCGACTTCGCTAATGGCGCCCAGACCGTAATTGATGAGTATGTCTCTTCTGCTGAGCAAAAGTGGGGCCAGCGCTCTGGCTTGGTCCTGCTGCTACCGCACGGTTTGGAAGGCCAGGGCCCGGACCACTCTAGCGCCCGAATTGAGCGATACCTGCAGCTATGCGCCCAGGACAATATGCGCGTGGTACAGCCTTCCACCCCGGCTAACCACTTCCACACCCTGCGTGACCAGGCCCGGCGTGAACCGCACCGGCCTTTGATCCTGATCAGCCCCAAGCAGATGCTGCGTTTGAAGGCCACCGTCTCGCCGGTAGAAGACTTCATCAGCGGCGGCATGCAAACTGTCATTGGTGAAACTGATCCGGAAGTTTTAGCTGCTGCCACCGAGAACAAGGTGGATCGAGTGCTGCTATGCTCAGGCCGTATCTACTGGGATCTGCTGGCCCACCGCCAGCACGCGGAAGATAAGCACACTGCCATTGTGCGTCTAGAGCAGCTCTATCCTCTCGACGAGCCAGCCCTGTTGGAGGCCCTGGCACCGTTTGCGGGAGCCGAGCTGGTTTGGGTCCAGGATGAGCCGCGTAACCAGGGCGCTTGGCCTTGGTTGGCCCTGCACCTGCCTGACTCGATCACGGCTGGACGCTTGCCGCGAGTGGTGGCTCGCCCTGAGGCTGCCGCCCCGGCTGTGGGTACTTCAGCAGCTCACGTAGCTCAGCAAAAGCTGATCCTAGACGAGGCTTTTGCCCGCTAAGTAGGGCTTTGCTCGCTAAAGACACGCGCGTATTGGCCCGGTCAGCATCTGCAGGCCGGGCCAATGCTACGATTTTTCCCTAGTCAAGCAGGAAGGATGCTGGCAGTGAGTGAGATCAACCTGATCTTCATCGGCGATGAGCTGATTACAGGTCGCGGAGATGCACGGGCCCTGGGCTGGGTGGGACGCGTTATGGCGCGCACCAACTCGCTAGAGGTTATTGATGCCCCCTCCTGGTCTACGCTGGCCGTTCCTGGGGAAGTTAGCGCCCAGTTGTCTAACCGTTGGCGCGATGAGGCTGCCCGCCGGGTTGTTCCTGGCGCCCGCAACCTACTGGTAATTGGGGTTGGGGTGGCAGATGTTACCCACAATGTCAGCACGGCCCGCTCTAGCCTGGCTTTAGCCAATATCATCGACGCCGCCGTAATGTACGAAAAGCTTGAATGCTTAATGGTGGGCCCGCCGCCACTGACTGTGCCCGACCCGAAGGCCCTGGCGGCCCTAAACAATGCGGCCCGTGAGGTGTGCCGCCGCCGTAATGTCACCTACGTGGACACCTATACCCCGCTGGTTAAGCACGAGCAGTGGCTTACTGACATTGCGCTTAACGACGGCGCCTACCCCGGCCAGGCGGGTTACGGCCTGCTGGCTTGGTTGGTACTGCACCGGGGTTGGAACCAGTGGCTAGGGCTGTAAAAGCTAAAGCTCGGCCGCGCTAGGGCTCGCCGCCGGCCACTGGCTGCATAAACAAAAAGCGCTGAGCACCTTGGGTGCTCAGCGCTAAGTTTTACTCAGGCGTTGGGACGCTTACCGTGGTTAGCGCCGCCCTTGGCACGGGCCTTACGCTTACGACCGCGCTTGGACATACTGGCCTCCTCGTAATAGGGACTAACACCCCACGAGGGGGCATATAACTAGGCTATTTTTACACATTCGACGCCATGCCACCAAGTGACAAGCGCCGCTAACTGCGGTAGGTCACTGAGCGAGACACACTCGCTACAGTCGAATCGCTAACCAGCGTGGTGGAAGTAGCCAGCGTAGTGGTGTGCCTTTCTGCCCGTCCATGGCCGCATTCGCACAGGCCAGGGGTGCATCCGCAAGTGCTAACCACTGCCAGTTGGGTGCGTACCCGCTCCACCAGGGATTGCGGGGCTTGCTCAGCACACCGCGAGCGCAACAGGCCCTGTAAGTGACGTACGGCGTCGGCCTGGGCTTTGCAGTGCGGGCAGCTGGCCACATGCGCCTGTAGGCGGGCGGTGAGCTGTTCGTCGCATTCGCGATCAACAAAGGCGTGTAGGTGCGCCAAGGTTTCGGCGCAGGAACAGCCTTTCGCGGTGGTTTCAGGCATGAGTTTTCTCCTTCGCAACGGCTGCGCTAGTTTCAGCGTTCTGCTCGTAACCGTAGTCACGTGCATAGTCGGCTAGTAACTCACGCAGCTGGGCGCGTCCTCGGTGCAAACGCGACATAACCGTGCCTAGCGGGGTATCCATGATTTCGGCGATCTCTTTGTAGGAGAAACCTTCAACATCCGCTAGGTACACGGCCAGGCGGCGGTCTTCGCTGAGCTCTTGCAGGGCAGACTTGATTTCACTGTCGGGCAGAGAGTCCAGGGCGAAGTCTTCCGCACTGGGTAGTCCTACCGAATCGTGGCTGGCGGCCCGATGCAGCTGCCAGTCCTCAACAGAGTCTGAATCTGCCTGCATGGGCTGGCGTTGCTTTTTGCGGTAGGAGTTGATGAAGGTATTGGTCAAAATCCGGTACAGCCAGGCTTTAAGGTTGGTGCCGTCCTGGTACTGGTTGAAAGCTGCGAAGGCTTTCATGTAGGTGTCTTGAACCAGGTCCTCGGCGTCAGAACTGTTACGGGTCATGCGCAGGGCAGCCCCGTAAAGCTGGTCGAGGTAAGGCAGAGCGTCCGCCTGGAAGCGAGCCGAGCGCTGCGCGTCCGTTTCGGTTGTTTGTTCACTCATCACTTACCAGCCTAGCGGTTACGGGCGTGACGCGCCGGGTGGATCGTGATTTCATGCCGGCTTAAACGTTTTGGGGGCGGTGGTGATTCCCTTTCGTTTAGGGTTTCTCTATCAGCAATGCTGGCCTATTTGAGACAATGGGGTTTATGAGCGTGCTTTTGCCTTTCTTGCGTCCTTTAGCGGCTATGCCTTTCATCATTGATGGTTTGGATGCTGTGGTTAATAGTGATGAACATGCCCAGCGTGCTCAAGGTTTGCTGGAATATGCAGGTTCCTATGGTTTAACCACGCCGCCGGTGGCGCTGGTTGAAAAGGCTGCTACGGCTACTGGGGCGGTTAGCGTGGTTGCGGGGACGGCTTTGAGTTTGTCGATTGCCCCTGCGGCTAGTGCCTATACGTTGGCAGCTTTGAATGTGCCGGTTACGCTGATTAATTCCACTTATTTCAATGGCCGGCAGCTGGTAGTGTCGCTAACTCCGGCGCTGCGTGGAGCTGCGCTTAGTGCCGGTTTGTTGGCTTTGGGGGTGGCCGCTTGCCAGCGTCGCAAGCTTAAGCGGGTTGCTGCCAACGACGACGGCGCTGGCCAGGGCTGTAACGGCAAGGCGCATGGTTCTCACCCCGGTCACGGTCACTGCCGCAAGCACAATCATGGTCAGCCGGGCCAGTGCCACAAGCACGGCAAGCAGCCTCACGGGCACGCACATGGGCCTCAGGGACATGGCCACGGCCTGGGCCGTTGCTGCCAGCGTCGTCGCAAAGAGCAGGGCTGATGCAAGCTTGGCCCTGCCCTACCCCAAGTGAACCGATTGACGCCACTGTTTCACTGCCGGGCTCTAAGTCTTTAAGTGCGCGCGCATTGCTACTGGCGGCGCTGGCCGATACCCCAAGCCAAATTGAGGGTCTGCTTGAAAGCCGCGACACGGCTTTGATGCGTGCGGCGCTGGAGACTTTGGGGGCTCGCTTTACCTGGCATGGTGATCTGCTACAGGTAACTCCGCTGGTTGCTGATCAAAAACCGGCAGGCCCAGCCTCGCCCAAGACAGACTCAGCCGCTCCAGAAGCAAGCCGGGTACAAAAACCGGCAGGCCTGCCGCCTGACAACTCCACCCCGGTTATTGACTGTGGGCTGGCGGGCACCGTGATGCGTTTTGTGCCGCCCCTGGCCCTGGCCCTGGGCGTTAGTTTGACTTTCACCGGTGATCAGGCGGCTTTGGCTCGGCCTATGGAGCCGCTAACCGACGCCCTAGAGGCGTTGGGGGCCAGATTTGAGTGGCATGGGCAGCGCGGGCGTTTACCTTTCACTATTCATGGCGCTGGTTTAAACCCTCAAGAGCAGCTACAGGTGCAGGTCGATGGCTCAAAATCGAGCCAGTTTATCTCTGCTCTGCTGTATCTAGGGGCAGCTTTGCAGCTTGGCAGGGCACAAAGCTTAACTGTCAGCGCTAAGCAGCCTTTGGTATCTGTTCCGCATTTGCAGATGAGTGTGGCCAGCTTACGCCAATGCGGCGTGCAAGTGCAGACCCCGGAAGATTACCGCGCCGAGCAGCTGAGCTGGCGCGTTAGTGGGCGCCCACGCGGGGGGCGCAGCGTGATTGAACCTGATCTTTCCAATGCGGGGCCTTTTATTGCCGCGCCGCTGGTGTCCGCCGCAGGCGGGCAGGTGCGGATTTTACATTGGCCCACCCACACCACCCAGGTGGGGGCTAACTGGGTGGAAATCCTTAAGCTTTTCGGCGCCCAGGTGCAGCTAGATCAGGGCACGCTACAAGTTAGCTCCAGCGGCGCCTTACGCGGCATTGAACGTGATGCCAGCGCGGAAGGCGAGCTAGTGCCCACCATGGCGGCGCTAGCTTTAGTGGCTGCCAGTCAGGGCCAGCCCAGCAAGATTTGGGGTATTGGGCACCTGCGCGGTCACGAAACTGACCGTTTAGCGGCCATTGCCACCCAGGCCCGCAAACTTGGGGGGAACGTGGATGAGGGCCAGGATTATTTAATTTTCCACCCCTGTACTTTGCACCCAGCTCACCTGGAGGCCTACGCCGATCACCGCATGGCAACTTTCGCGGCTATTATGGGTCTAAATTTGCCTGGAATTAGCCTGGATGATGTGGGTGCCACCGCCAAAACCATGCCCACATTCACCCAGCTTTGGGACGCCATGCTTAAGAGTGCAGGAGAGGCTATTGGCTAGACGCGATATTGGTACCGATGATCCGCGTGTGCGGGTGCGTCCCGGTAAGGGGTCGCGTCCACGTACTAAAGTGCGCCCGGCTCATGCTGATGCCGTCACCGGCATGGTTACCCGTATT
>ERZ772908.150-NODE-150-length-17077-cov-5.87258_pt1 | contig 17077 bp, 15 predicted proteins | sample MGYA00512121_ERZ772908 | MGnify/ENA primary metagenome ERZ772908 (study PRJEB29015, sample SAMEA2738084) | human oral metagenome | biome: human oral; feature: human-associated habitat; material: saliva | place: China | collected 2264 ... | reverse complement strand
GGTTAAAAGCTGTGGTTACATCGCTGAACTTTGCGCCCGGGGTGCGCTCCAATAGGGCGTGGGGTAGGGCTGAAACCTGTTGGCCCTGCACCGCCAGCAGATTGTTAACTGCCTGCACTACGCTAGTGGCGCTGGTAGCTGGCACTAAACCTTGGCTGACAATGCGTGCCAGGCTGACCATAACCGGTAGGGTAGGACACGCACTCATAACTGACTCCTAAATAGCTGACATTTTGAGGATAATCTGGCTAAATAGTTAAATCCACCAGCACTGAACTAGGATAAGGGCATCGAGGCATTACAGGGGGAGAATTGGGTAATACCAGCACTACGGGGGCCAGCTATCACTTGCCCGACAACGTAACTTACGACGACGCCGTCGACCCTGATTTTTCACATGCGGTTGGCTTTGGTCCGGCGCAAGATGAGCAGGTACCTACCTGGCTATCTCTGGCTAAATACACCGCCTGGTTTACGTTTTCGCAGGTAGTAACCCTAATTGTGTATATGGTGGTGCACTCTTATCTGTACACCCCGGTGGGCCAAATTCGTATCCCACTAGGATTGCTACAGTTCCTAGATTCCTTCACCGGGGTCGGCTCATTGGGCCCATTTATGCTGCTAGCTGTGTTTTTCTGTGCCGGGCCAAAAATTCGCCAGGTGCGCGCCTTTATTTCCTACCCATTTGTGGTGGCCATGGCGCTGCTAACCACCTGGGTGATGCTGTTTTTTGAAGACGCCACGCGCACTTTCTTCCACGGCGCGCTGATGCTTGATATCGCCTACTGGGAAGTTAGCCGCTACGCCTTGCCCTGTGCTGGGATGGGGGCGCTGCTTGGTTTAGGGCTACGCCACCTATTCCACTGGGGGCGTGACCGCTGGCTAAACCGCTAGCCAGCCCAAAGCGCTGACTTAACCGGACAGCTAACCGGCACCGCTTTTGACGCCGTCGGGCCTTGACGCACGCGGGGCGCGAAAGATTACGAATATGTAGCGAGCAAGTGTGCCAACATAGGTACATGAGTGAACTTTTCTCAGCCACTATCGCAGCCATGGAGGCCGATCTCGACCCGGCTAACCCGCTAGCTAAGCCCTGGAGCCTGGAACTAGGCCTACCTGACTTTAGCGTGCTAAAGCATGAAGACTTTGAACCCGCTATCCGCGCCGGTATGCGCCAGCAGCGCGCCCAGTGGGAAGCTATCGCCACCAACCCGCAGCCGCCCACCGTTGACAACACCGTGGTGGCCTGTGAGCTTAGCGGCGCCCTACTTGAACGCGCCCTAATCGCCCTAGGTGCACTAACCTCAGCCACCTACTGCCCAGATCTTGATGACCTAGAAGAGCGCCTAGCTCCCGAACTGAGCGAGCATTCTGACGCCTACTCGCTAGATGCGCGCATGTATCGCCGCTACAAGCAGCTGGCCCAGTCAGACCAGGATTTTGATGAGGAAACCAAGCGCGTCATCACCCTGGCCGTAGAAGAATTTGAGCGCGACGGCGTGGCCCTAGAAGGCGCAGACCTGGCCAAGCTACGTGAACTAAACGCCGCCATCACTAAGCTTTCTGCGCGTTTCCACACCCTGGTTACTGACGAAATCCACGCCAGCGGGGTAGCTAACTTTACCCTCACCCCGCAGCTGGCCACGCTAGAAAGCCACGATGAGCGCGTAGCCCTACTTAACAAGGCTAAGAGCCGTAACTTTTGGGGCGAGCGTGACACCCGTCAGATCGTTGAGCAGCTAGCTAAGCTACGCGCCCAGCGTGCCCAGCTATTGGGTTTTGAACACCACGCCGCTAGTGTGGCCGCAGAATCTGCAGCTAAAACCACGCAGGCCGTAAACGCCATGCTTTCGCGCCTGGCCGGTCCGGCTATGGCCAACGCCCGCCGTGATGGACAGCGTCTAGCCCAGCGCATGGCTCAGGCTGAGCCCGGCGTCGAGTTCACCACTGCAGACTGGCTGCGCTATGAGGAAGCCGAACGTAAAGAACTGTTCGGTGTAGATGACGAGATTTTGGCCCCCTACCTGGAGCTAAATAACGTCATTGACGGTGTTTTCTTTGCCGCCAACCGTCTCTACGGCATAACCTTCCACGAGCGTGAAGACCTGGCCGCCCACATGTACGACCCCGACCTGCGTGTATGGGAAGTGCGTGAAGCTGACGGTAGCGTGCTGGCGCTATTTGTGGGTGACTACTATGCCCGCAAGGGTAAGTCTGGTGGCGCCTGGATGAATACTTTTAATGAGCCCGGCGCCTTGACTGACACCAAGCCGATCATCATTAACTGCCTCAACATCACCAAGCCTGCTTCTGGACCCACCTTGCTTAGCTGGGACAACGTAATTACTTGCTTCCACGAGTTTGGCCACGCCCTACACGGCATGTTTGGGGCTACCTACTACCCGTCAGTTAACGGCACTAACGTAGCCCGTGACGTGGTGGAGTTCCCCTCTCAGGTTAACGAAAACTGGGCGCTGCACCCCCAGGTACTGGCCCGCTACGCCCGCCACCACGTAACCGGCGAGCCCATGCCCGCCAACCTGCTAGAGCAGCTGCGTGCCCAGGGTAGTTTCGGTCAGGGCTACATGACCAGCGAATACCTGGGCGCAGCCCTACTAGACCAGGCGTGGCACCAGCTTGCCCCCGAGCAGGTACCCACTGAGGCTGAGCAGGTGGAGGAGTTTGAGCACCAGGCACTAGCTCAGGCTGGTATTGACGACGCCCTAGTGCTGCCGCGTTACCGCACCGCCTACTTCTCCCACGCCTTTGGTGGGGGTTACGACGCCGCTTACTACGCCTACATTTGGAGTGAAGTTATGGACGCCGACGCGGTGGCCTGGTTCCGCACCGCTGGCCTGGGTGCGATTGGCACTGAGGCTGACAACGACGGCGGACTTAACCGTCAGGCCGGTCAGCGCTTCCGCGATGAGTTCCTCAGCCGTGGCGATAGCCGCGAGGCGGCCCTTAGCTACCAGCGCTTTGCGGGACGTAAGCCCAGCTTGGAGCACCTACTTAAGCGCCGTGGTTTGGACTAAACATGTGCCAAGGCACATACATGAGGCTATGGTTAGGACATGGAGACTGACCCTGGAGCCTCACTTGACCGTTTAATTGCTGCTCTTAGGCAGTATCAAGTTGCTAGCGCCGCCGGTGAAACTTCATCGGCGGCGCTAGCTGCAGAAAGGCAGTTAACACAAGCTTTTGCTGACTGTGAGCAGGCCCTGGTGGATCCGGCAGAAATTAGCAAGGCGTTAGCGATTGGCTCTACTAGCCCCACAAACGGCTCTACCAACCCAGCTGGTACGCCAAGGTTGGCTGGTGCGCAGCGAAATAGCCAATCAGCTCCGGGGCAGCTGGCTAAGGATGAACCGGCCAAGGATAAGCCTAGCGACCCCTTTGATGCTTTGATTCAGGAAGCTAGAGAATCCTTTGATACTACGGAGCAGGTAGAGCAGAAGGCTAGAAAATCCTCTGGCGTTGAAAGCGATACCCCAAAGCGAGTAAGCCACAAAAAGACTGCTGCAGATGGCCCTGACCCTGTTCCCTATTTCAACGATGGCACAAATACTTCTGCCTTTATCTGTATCGTATATGTAGCTTGGATTGGCTTCTTCTACTTCTGTGGCCTGATGGTTTATAACGAGGTGTTTAAAAGGACCAACTCTTTTGAGGCCTTAGATACCGGACCCCAGTGGTGGTTGCTGGCGCTGGTACGCGTAGCAGAATTTGGTCTGCTGGGAGGGTCCATGTTGCTGTTGACTTTTATCTGTGGGTTTATAGTGCGCGAGATAAGGCCCCACTTTGCCTATCCGCTGGTGGCACTGGTAGCCATGCTACTTGTCTGGTTAACGTTCGATTATGAGGGAAACCAACGTCTGCTTAAAGACATTAACTATGAGTTAATAAGGCTTTCTATAGTTAAGCTGTACCCTATTACAGAGAAATACTTTAGTGTGCTGTACCCGCCCCAGGTGGTCTCGCCTTCAATGCTAATGCAGCTTTCAGCGCTAGGGGCGCTAATTGGCCTATGGCTGCGGCGTAGATATGACTCTATTGATCATCCGATGAGTAAGCTCGTAGCAGCCTTAAGTAAGCTCATAGCCGGCCTAAAGTCGGTCTTTTCGATGCATGGCTGAGGCTAAGCGCACAACTAGGCTTCAGTAAAACCGTGGACTTAAGGCCTAGGTGCGCTAGGCTTTAACTAAGGCCGCCGCAAGCGACGCGGCATGGCCACCCAACCTATTACCCGGGAGAAGTATTATGGTTCGCGTCACTATTGTCGGTGGTGGCTATGGCGGTATCACTGCGGCTAAAGCCCTAGACGAGTGTGCCGAAGTAACTCTGATCGAACAAAAAGACACTTTCGTTAACCATGCGGCAGCGCTGCGCGCCACGGTTGACCCTGATTGGGCACAAAAAATCTTCCTGCCCTACGATCACCTGCTTAAAAATGGTCGCGTAGTTCACGCCACCGCCATGAGCGTGGATGGCACCACCGTGCGTACCTCCGATGGCCAGGTAATTGAAGCTGACCAGCTGATTTTAGCTACCGGCACGGCCTACCCCTTCCCGGCTAAGCACATGGACTCACCCTCAGCGGTGGCCAAGGCCCGCATTGCCCGCACTAACGACGCCCTAGCAGCTGCCAGGCGGGTGCTGATTCTGGGCGCCGGTGCAGTGGGGGTGGAGCTAGCTGGTGAAATTACCTCCGCCTTCCCTGACCTGCACGTAATCATGGTTGAGAGCGCCGACGATATTTTGTGCTCCAGCGACTACAAGAGTGAACTGCGTGAAGCTATCCGCGCCCAGCTACTTGATCGCGGCGTAGAAATTATTACCGGCGACAAGCTGGCTTACCTGCCTTCCACTGATGTGGCCACCTTGTCTCCCTTCACTGTGGAAACCAAGGCTGGGCGCACCATTGAAGCCGACATTTGGTTCCGCGCCTATGGGGCGCGAGTAGCCAGCTCCTTCCTAGGCCAGTCTTACGCCGACATCCGCCACTATGACGGCACTATCCGGGTGGATGAATACCTGCGCGTAATCGACCACCCCCACGTGTGGGCTATCGGCGACCTAACCGATGTGCGTGAATCTAAGCGCGCCGACGCCGCTCGCGCACACGCCGAAGTGGTAGCTGCCAACATCAAATCCATTATTGCTGGCGGCGCACCTACCAAGCGCTATCGCCCGGCTAAAGAATGGGTGATTTTGCCTCTGGGTCCCGACGGCGGCGCCTCCCAGCTTTTGCGCGACGGCGTGCGCGTGGTGGTTGGCCCTGAAGAAACCAGCCGCATCAAGGGTGAAGACCTGTTTGTGGACTTTGTGCGCGAGCAGCTAGGTCTAAACGAGTAAAAGCAGCTTTTGTGTCTTGGCCTGGGGTTAATATCCCCGGGCCAAGACACAAACTACAGCCGGCAAACTACAACTGATTATTACCTAATCGCTGCGCGGGGGAGAAAATCTCGCTAACCTTGGCATATGGCTACAGATCCGCGCGCAGCACTTAACCGACTCATTGCCGCTTTAGAGCAACACTTTGAAGCATCCTCCACCGGCGACGAATTCTCGCCGGCAGTAATCGCCGCTGAAGACCGTCTCGCTGACGCCTTCTTCACCTACGACGACGCCCTGTTCACCGCCTTTGGTATCGAGCTTCCCCTGGACATTGTCGAGGCTGATGAAGACGAAGACGATGACTTTGATGAAGAAGACTTCGAAGACGACGAGGACGAAGACTACGACGTCGACGACTTTGACGAGGACGACGAAGACATCGATGAAGAAGAGGACGAAGAAGACGACGAGGATGAGGCACCCAAGCGGGCTAACTAACCTCGTTTAACACGTGGCGGATCTGCGGCTCTAGCCGCAGATCCGCAGCAGCCAGTATGTCTCGCAGCTGGTGAGTGTTGCGCGCGCCAACTATCGAACAGTCAATCCCATCACTGCCGCGAGCCCAAGCCAAAGCCACCTCAAGCGGGCTACGCTCCAAGCCCGCAGCCGCCGTCGCCACCGCGTTAACCACGCGGGCGGCGTCGTCGTTCAAATACGGGGCCACAAACCCAGCCAAATGCACTGAGGCGCCACGCGAGTCGGGGGGAGTGGCGTTACGGTACTTGCCGGTAAGCACCCCGCGCCCCAAAGCAGACCAACCCATAATCCCAAAACCCAGCTCCTGGGCGGCCGGGATAAGCTCCTGTTCAGCGTTACGGTTAAGTAGCGAATACTCAGTTTGCACCCCGGCCATGCCAATAGCGCTACCAAGTAGATCAGCCATATGCACTGCAGCCCAAGCCGGATAGTTAGACACTCCCACATAGCGGGTGCGGCCACTGCGCACAGCCATCTCTAAAGCTGAGGCTGTTTCCTCCATGGGCGTGTAGTAGTCGGGGATTTGTACCAGCCATAAATCCAGGTGGTCAGTGCCCAAACGTGCCAAAGAATCATCGAGCGTATCTAGCAGCGTGCCGCGCCCAGCGTCAGAAACCGCGCTACGCTCACCGGTGCGCCACGAACGCACCCCGGCTTTAGATACCAGCACCACTTCACGGCGCGAAATGTGCTTAGCCAGCAGCTGGCCCAGCAGCTTTTCACTGTCACCGCCTACATATGAGGCAGCCGTATCAACCAGTGTGCCGCCTTTATCTACGAATAATTCCAGCTGCTCACGGGCACTAGTGGCATCAGTGTCGTTGCCCCATGTCATTGTGCCCAGACCTAGCGAAGAGATCCGTAACCCACTGCGTCCTAACTGGCGATACTCCATAGGCAAAGGTTAGCAATTTAGTCATGGGCGGTGAGCATGTAGCTCAACTTCTCTGCAGGCAGTGGGGGCTCTTTACCCCCAAATAGCGGGCAAAACTCCTGGTGAGCACACCAGCCACACAAAACACTTTTACGCGGTGGGAAATACTGACGCTGGGCGCAGGCAAAAATTTCGTTCCACGTTTGCTCTAATTGCTCCTCAACTTCGATAAGTTCACTAGGGTGAGGGTCGTGAGTTAGCGTTTTGGTGTCTTTAAGATAAAGCAATTGCAAACGCGCCGGCATAACCCCGCGCATCCGCTTTAACACCAGCGCATAAAAACGCAGCTGGAATAGGGCTTCAGCCATAAAACGCGGGGCGGGGGCTTTACCGGTTTTATAGTCAACCACTCGCATAGCCCCATTTGGGGCCACATCTAGCCGGTCTACAAAGCCGCGCAGCAGTAGCCCTGAATCGGTTTTAGCCTGCACAAACAGCTCGCGCTGGGCCGGCTCTAGACGCTGAGGTAGTTCCATACGGAAATAGTTGGAAATAAGTGCGCGCCCCTGCTCTAACCAGGGCTCTACCTGGCCCGGGTCATCGAATAGATCCATAACCGCCGGGTTGGCCTCACGGTGGGCTTGCCAGTGGGGCTCAAGCATGGCCTGGGCGGCGGCTTCAGTGCGCTGGGCGGCAGGCAGATCAAATAGGTCTTCGAGCACCGCATGTACCACCGTGCCCTTGTGGGTGGCCAGGGAGCCGGGCTCTTCAAGGCGGTCTACGCAGCGAAACCTAAACAGCAGCGGGCACTGCTTAAAATCTTTTACCCGCGAGGGGGATAGCGCGTTGCGTTTGCCGCCCGCAGGGCTGGGGTGTGCGCTAGGGCTGTTTGGGCTGGCGTCCTGGGCTGGCGATCCGGCGGGGCCTGCTGAGCTAGCCGCGCCTGCGGTGTCTGCGCCGCCAGAGTCTGCCGCGCCGTCGTGTGAAATATTTAAGTGCCCATCCATACCCACAAAATTAACAAACCCTGGGCTCTTTTAGTTTTAAAGGCGGCGCATTATTTCCCTATTAGCTAGCAAGCTAGTGACCTATGTCCCAGCAATACTGGTGACAATTAGGTAGCCCTTACACTGGTGGGGATGAGTGAGGAAAACGAAAACAGCCCCCAGCCCACCCAGGCCGAGCCGGCCCTAGATCAGGTAGCAGCCACCGTCATTCGGGCTAAGCGTGAGGTAGCCAAAGTAGCCACCCAGCAGCGCCTGGGCCAAGACGGCCGGCGTGGGCCGCTGCGCTATGGTGAACGAGTCCAGATCACCGACACTAAAAAGCGCATGAGTACCTTTGTGCTTGAAGAAGGCGGCTATTTCCAGTCGGTACGCGGCAATTTGCACCACAGTGAAATTGTGGGGTTAAACGAGGGTAGCGTCATTGAAACCGCTAGTGGCCATGAACTGATGATTATGCGCCCGCTGCTAGCCGACTATGTGCTATCTATGCCGCGTGGAGCCCAGGTGGTTTACCCCAAAGACTCAGGAAATATTGTGGCCATGGCCGATATTTTCCCCGGCGCCCGCGTGCTAGAGGCCGGGGTGGGCTCAGGGGCGCTAACCATTAGCCTGCTAAGCGCCATTGGGGAAGAAGGCAAACTTATCTCCATTGAACGCCGTGAAGACTTTGCCCGCATTGCCGCCGCCAATGTTGACGCCTGGTTTGGCCGCCACCATCGCGCCTGGCAGCTACATAGCGGTGACTTTGCCCAGGTGGTAGCTGATTTGGTGGATGATGCTTCAATTGACCGAGTGGTGCTAGACATGCTGGCACCATGGGAGAACGTAGAGCAAAGCGCCCGGGCATTGGCTCCCGGCGGCGTATTTTGCGCCTATGTGGCTACCGTCACCCAGATGTCGCGCACGGTTGAGGCGCTGCGAGGCACTCAGAGCTTTAGCGAGCCGCTGGCTTGGGAAACCATGTCGCGTGGCTGGCATGTAGATGGCTTGGCAGTGCGCCCCGATCACCGCATGGTGGGGCACACCGGTTTCCTGATTTTGGCGCGTCGTTTAGCTACCGGCTCTAAGCCCCTTAGCCGCCGTCAAACCGGTAGGGGTGGGGCTTATGACGACTCTGGCTACTGGGTAGCCGACGACGTCGACGAGCGCACCAGCACAGACCGTAAAGTGCGCAAGGTGCTACGTGACTGCCTGGTTAAGCAGCCCGACGACGCTACTAAAGTAAACGTGCAAGCTACCAGCGCCCGTGGGGCACTAACTGATCAGGTAGCACAAACTTTGGGGCTAGACGCTGTCCAGCGCCCCGCTTTTAAGGAGTAGCTTTCAAAAGCATGGCTAGAGCAAAAGTTGACCCGCTAGTGCTAGTTGGCCAGGTACGCCAGTTGCAGGCTGAAGCTGCCAGTTTGGCGGCTAAAAACGAGCGATTGGCGGCGGGTTTAAAACGCGCCAAACAGCGTTTAGAACAGGTTGATAGTCAGCTAGAAAAGCTACGCCAGCCGCCCCTTAGTTATGCGGTGTGTACGGGGCTGTTTTATGAAAACAAACAGCTAGTGGCGCTAGAGGCCATGGTGGGGGCGCGGCGTATGCGCTTAGCGGTGCACCCTAGCGTTACCGAGCAGAAGATTGACGCCGGCGCCCAGCTGCTAATTAACTCTTCCCAAGTGGTGGTGGGGGTAAGTGAACCCATGAATATGGGCGAGGCGGTGTATGTCAGCGAGCGCCTCGATAGTGAGCGGGTGCTGGTAACTACTTCCTCAGGCTCTAGTAAGGTGCTGCAACTGGCGCCCGGTTTGCAACGCGAAAATCTGGAGCAGCCGCTGCGTAGCGGGGATATGCTTTGCGCTCACCTGGAGGCAGACTTGGCGCTGGGCCTAATTGAACGCACCGGTGTGCAGGATTTGATTGTGCCCGACAGCCCCAATATTTCTTTTGAGGAAATTGGTGGTTTAGCTGACGCGGTTAGCGCCGTGCGTGACGCCATTGAGCTGCCTTTTACTCACCCGCAGCTGTATCGCTCCTATAACCTTTCGGCCCCTAAAGGCGTACTGCTTTACGGGCCGCCGGGGTGCGGTAAAACCCTTATCGCTAAGGCTGTGGCTACCTCCCTGGCGCACGCTAGGGGGCAAGGCGAGGCCGCATTTTTCAACATTAAGGGCCCTGAGCTGCTTGATAAATACGTGGGTGAAAGCGAACGCCAAATCCGCACCATTTTTGAGCAGGCTAGGCGTCTAGCTGATGAGCAGCGCCCAGTGGTGATTTTCTTTGACGAAATGGAGGCGCTGCTGCGCCGGCGCGGCTCGGGTATTTCTTCAGATATGGAAAGCACGATTGTGCCCCAGATGCTGGCGGAAATAGATGGGGTTGAGGCCCTTAACAATGTGGTGATTATTGGCGCCACTAACCGTGAAGACATGCTTGATCCGGCAGTGCTGCGGCCAGGGCGACTAGATGTAAAAATCTATATTGGCCGCCCCGATAAGCTTGCTGCCGGCGAGATTTTAGCTAAGCACCTAACTGGGCAGTTACCAATTGCCTCTAGTGAGTTGGCGCGCGCCGGCAGCAGACAAGACGCTTTACAGATCATGATTGGCGCCACCGTGGAGGCACTGTATGCCGCCAGCCATGCCAACGAAATTTTGGAAATCACCTACGTTAATGGTGCCTCACGCAAGGTGTACGCCAGTGAGCTAATCTCAGGCGCCTACCTGGCGGCGGTGGTGGCTAGGGCTAAGACTTTAGCGATTAAACGTGAGCTAGCCGGGGCTGAGGGTGGCATTAGCACCTCTTTGCTGCTGGAGGCAGTGGCGCAGGCGGGGCGTGAACAAGAAGAGCTTAACGCCAGCACTGACTCTGAAGGTTGGCTACGCCAGCTGGGGGAGAGGCCTGTGATGGTGCGTAGTGTGAAGCGGGCTAAGCACTGATGCACACGCCAGATCCAGCCCGACGCATGGTGGGTTTAGAAACCGAATTTGGTATCTCGGCCCCCGGCTGCGCCATGAACCCTATGCAGCTGTCGGCGCGAAGCGTGGCCGCCTATGCACCATTTTCGCGGGCAGGGCGTTGGAGCCAGGCGGTGCGCTGGGATTATGAGGATGAAGATCCCCTAGCTGACCTGCGTGGTGGGCGCCTGGCGCGCGATTTAGCTGACGCTTCTTTACTAACTGATTTACCTGGCAGCCTAGCTCCTAGCGCCCCTGCGAGCGCCAGCGATGGCAGCCAGCCAGGGGGTAGCGCTGATTGTCGCGAGCCCTCTGCGCCCAGCGCACTTGCTGCGGGCGCCTCTTTAAACCAGGGGACTGGTGGCGCAGGGCAAAGCCTGGCTGGTGGACTGTGTGACTGGGGCGTGCCCGGGGTGGGGGCTGGGGAAGTGGTGCGTGACCTGGCCGCTGAGCAGGCCCTGCCGCCGGGGGCTAGTTTGCGTACCGGTAAGCAGCTGCAAAGACAGGCCCTAACTAACCTGGTGTTAGCTAATGGGGGGCGTTTCTATGTGGATCACGCCCACCCTGAATACTCCAGCCCTGAATGCACCACCCCATTTGCGGCCATGGTGTGGGATCGGGCCGGAGAGCTGATAGCTGCCCAGGCCGTAGCCCAGCTTAAAGCTGAGGGGATGCAGGTGCATGCCTACAAAAATAATGTTGATGGTAAGGGCGCGACTTGGGGTGCGCACGAAAACTATTTAGTTAGCCGCGCCCTGCCCCTGGATCTGCTTAATTCGCTCCTGGCCACGGTGCTAGTTACCCGTCAAATAGTGGTTGGTGCTGGCCGGGTGGGTTTAGGTGAGCGCAGCGAGCAAAGCGGCTTCCAGATTTCGCAGCGCGCCGACTACATTCACACCAGTGTGGGTTTGCAAACCACCTATGCCCGCCCCTTGCTAAATATGCGCGACGAGCCCCACGCCGATGGGCGCGCTTGGCGGCGTATCCATGTCATCAGCGGTGACGCTAACCGTTTTGATGTACCGATTTTGTTGAAAGTGGGCATCACTAATTTGGCGTTGTGGCTGCTAGAAACCCAGCCGCAGGTGTTGCATCCGCTACTGCTGGTGGGTGACGTGGTAGCCCAGTGCCATCAGGTTTCACGTGACTTGACTTTGAAAACTAAGCTGAGCGCATCTGGGGGAGAATTTAGCGCCCTGCAGATTCAACAAAAGCTGTTAGACGCCGTCAAGGTGGCTTGTGTGGAGCGCTTTGGGGGCCTTGAAGCTAGCCAGATTGGTAGCGCCGCCCAGGTGATTGAGCTGTGGCAAAAAGTGTTGGATGGTTTAGCTAGCGATATTTCCACGGTGGCTGACTGTGTGGAGTGGGTGGCTAAATATCAGCTGTGTCAGGGCCTGCGTTGGCGTGGGCGTATCGGCTGGGATCATCCGCGTCTGGCGGCCCTGGATATTCAGTGGGGTGACGTTGATGGGGCCATTATTAAGCGTCTAGATGCGGGCGGGCGCATTATGCGGCTAGCTTGCGCCGCTGAGGTGGCCGACGCCGTCGCTGTTGCCCCGCCAGATACGCGCGCTTATCTGCGTGGCTGGGCGGTAGCCAATTTGGAGCATACGGTGGGAGCTTCGTGGACCTCGATTCTTTACCAGCCGCCGGGCTGGCCGCATATAGTGCGGCTGAGTTTGAAATCTTTGCGGCCCCAACCGGACATCACCCAATACTTACATGAGCAGCTAAAACATCAAGGAAGTTTAAGTGGACAGCCTAAATCAAATTAATGCCAGCCGCGCTAGGCAGCAGGGCTTAAGTAGCCAGTGGCTAGAGCCGGTAGAGCAGATTGAAATTCAAGATCTTGACGACATTCTTGATGACATTGACGCGGTGTTGGAGGAAAACGCCCAAGAGTTCGTAGACAGCTTCATCCAAAAGGGTGGACAGTGACTAGTCGCGCCCCTAGCCGGCGTGTATTTGGTTTAGAAACTGAGTATGCGCTGACCGCTCAGGGTGGCCAGATGGATGCGGAGCAGCGGGCTAGGGTCCTGTTTGAGCCCATAAACCGGCGCTATAACAGCACGAATGTGTTTTTGCCCAGTGGTGGGAGGCTGTATTTAGATGTGGGTTCCCACCCCGAATACGCCACAGCTGAATGTGACCGTCTAGAGGATCTGCTTATCCAAGAGCGTTACGGTGACCAGCTGGTGCAGTCTTTGGTTGGGCAAGCTAATGAGCGCCTGGAGGGCCAAAAACTGCACATCATTAAAAATAACCGCGACCAGGCCGGTCATGGTTATGGTTGCCACGAAAACTATCTGTTGGCGCGCAGCGATAACTATTGGGGCCAGGCCCGTAGCCTGCTGCCCTTCCTGGTTACCCGCCAACTGATCAGTGGGGCCGGCTGGCTGGCTGATGATGGCAGCTATCGCTTGTCTCAGCGTGCCGACCAAATGTGGAATGAGGTGGCTAACTCCACTACCCGCTCGCGCCCCATGATTAACACCCGCGACGAGCCCCACGCCCAGGGTGATAAATGGCGGCGCCTACACATCATTGTGGCTGATTCCAACCTGAGCCAAGCCATGACTTTGTTCAAGGTAGGCAGCGTGGATTTGCTGTTGGACGCTATTGAGCATGGCCAAGATTTTTCTGATTTAACCCTGGCTAACGCCCCCAAAGCTATCCGGGAGGTTTCTAAAGATCTACGCGGCGCCACTAAGGTGGATTTAGCTGATGGACGGCGTCTAGGCGCAGTCCAAATTCAAGGCGAATTCTTAGAACGCTTAAGCCAATATGCGCAAACTGAGCTGGATTTAGACCCCTGGCAAACCCAGGTGTTAAACATTTGGCGTACCTGCCTAAAGGCCATTAGCGGCGGTGATTGGGAAAAGGTCACTCACCTGGTGGATTGGGCGGCGAAAAAGAAACTACTACAGGCCTACGCCAACCGCCACCAGCTAGCGCCAAATGATGTGCGGCTAAAACGTTTAGCTTTGGCCTACCATGATCTAGACCCAGCAAGTGGGCTGCGCACTAAATTAGAGCGCAGCGGGGCCCTAGCCACTTTCATTGACGCCAATAAAGCTAATTGCCCCACAGCTCCCGCCACTACCCGCGCTCACCTGCGAGGTTCACTTATTGAAGCTGCGCAGGGGGCAGGGCGCCTAGTTAAAGCCGATTGGGTTAACATCAAACTTGAAGACGGCTCAGCCCACCAGTTTGAGCTGCTCGATCCGCTAGCAAATAGTGACTGGCGAGTGGATAAACTACTCAGCGAGTTGCAAAGCTCGCAGATAGACCCTTTTTGGCAAGGCACAGGAGTGTAAGTGGAACAGCAACCTCGTAGCGCCCGCAGCGCAAACGACCCCACTAACGTTACCCAAGCCCAGCGTGTAGTTACTGCCACGCTAGGACGCAAACGCCCTAAAGGAATCTGGTTCCTACTAGGGGCAATAGTGCTAGTCGCCCTTATGGTGATAGTTCCGGTGCTGGTATCGGGTGGCCATGACCCCCAAATGTCTTCAGCTAAAGCTACCGACGCGCAGCTAAGCGCTGACGCGCCACTAGCTGACGCCATGACTATCTCAGGCAACGTGGGCGCCATCCCGGTACTGAATCTAAAACACCCCCTAAGCCCGGTAGATAAAGTCATTAAAGACGAGCTAGTTAAAGGCACCGGCCGCGCCCTAGTTAAAGGCCAAGGCATGCTACTGAACCTGGCTACATTCTCGGGCCAAGACGGTAAAAACACCACCGTTGGCGGACGTGGAGTACGCCTATACTCTGGGCTACTAGACGAAAAAGTCGGCCAAACCCTGCTAAACAACCTTGAGGGTGTAAAAGAAGGCTCACGCCTAGTACTACGCGCCCCCGTAACCAACAACGGGGCCACTACCGAAGAAATCACCGTAGTAGACGTGCTGCCCACCGTGGCCACTGGCACCCCAGCCAGCGCTGACGCCAGCGCCCCCAAAGTAACCGTAGGCACCGACCAAGTAACCGTAGCTCTAAGCGGGGTAGCTGAACCCACCCAGTCACAGATCTACTCACTACTGGTAGGTAAAGGCGAACAGGTACGCGCCGACTCCACCGTCATCGCCCGCTACAGCCTAATCAACTGGAAAGACTCTAAAGTCATCTCCAGCTCGTGGAACCCCGCCGATGCCCCCGGCGTAATCGACATGAGCAACACTCTTAAAGGCGTCGCCGAACACCTAGTGGACGTGCCCGTAGGCTCACGCGTACTACTGACCCTACCCAGTGAACAAGCCCGCGGAGACGGGGCCGTAGCCATGGTTATCGACGTACTAGCCATCGACCACTCTGGAGGCGCCAGCGCCACCGCCACGGCCACAGCCAACTCCGACAACAACGTTCAGGTAACCGTCAGCCCCAGCGCCCTACCCTCTGCCAGCCCCAGCAAAACCGCCAACAAACGCAAATAACCGGCCCAGCCGCTAAAAAGCGCCAAGCCCCAAACCAAACGGGCAAACAGGCAGGGCCGGCGGCAAGGCAAATCACTGGTTGACAATCACCTGATCAACAAAACCATCCAAACCAGCCCAGGAACGCTTACAAAAGCGCTCCTGGGCTTCCCAATTAGCCACATCCCACTGGTAATCATCACGCCTAGCAATCCGCTCATGACGCACCCCATCAGGCGCATCAACCCAAACCTTACGCAAACGCACCCCCACGCCCCCAAGCAAATACGCCAAATACAACGCCCCACTACCCTCAAACACATACACCGGCTCAAAACCCAAAACCAAAGGCTCACCCGGCGCCATCGCCCCCCAATCCCACTGTGGCAAAACCGCCTGACCACCCCCAGCCAAACCCCGCAAAGCCACCGCCACCTGCTCCATAGAGCTAGCCAAAGCATCCCAACCCTGCACACAATCATCCAAAGCCACCAAGCGCCCCCCAAACTCACGGGCCAAACCAGAGCCAACCGTGCTCTTACCACTACCAGTAAAACCATCAACAAAAACCCACAAACAACTCACCCCCACAGCCTAACGCGACCAGCCGATTTGCTTTCAAACCCCTGTGAGCTCGATTATAGGGACGTGGGTGTGGTGGAAATAGTACAAAAGCGAAGGCTCATGGACGCTGTCGCCGCAGTGCGCCTAGCCCAAAAACGCCGCGAACGCGAAGTAAGCCTGGCCCAACTCAAAGAACTTGCCGCCCACGCCCAACCCGCACGCAACATCGCACACACCCTCGCCAGCCAAGAACGCCCCGTACAAATCATCGCCGAAGTAAAAACCGCCTCAGCCACCTTCGTCTCCCTAGGCCAAGTCCCCGCCGCCGCCACCCTCGCACGCACCTACGTAGCCGCAGGCGCCAGCGCAATCTCAGTAGTAACCCAAGTAGGCGGCTACGCAGGCTCCATCAAACAACTCGACGCCGTCGCCAAAGCCGTAGACGCCCCCATAATCGTCAACGACCTACCCGTAACCACCTACCAAATCCACGAAGCCCGCGCCCACGGCGCCGACGGCATCACCTTCACCATGCAGGCCCAAAGCGAAATCGCCCTCGAAAGCCTCATCGAACGCACCCACCAACTAGGCATGACCTCCATGGTCCAAGTCCGCTCACGACGCGAAGCCCTACAAGCCATGGCCCTAGGCGCCCAAATGATCAGCGTCGACGCCCGCGACTACGTCACCGGGCAAATCGACCCCACCCTCTTCGCCCAAATCGCAGACGTACTAGGCAACCGCGTAATACGCGTAGCCGCCGGCGGCGTACGCGGCCCCCACGACGTCATGCAATACGCAAAAGACGGCGCCAACGTAGTCGTAGTAGGCCAAGCCGCCATACTCGCCACCGACATACAACAATTCGTCTCCAACCTAGTCTCAGCCGGATCCCACCCCGCCCTACACAAACTCACCCGCGAAAAAAACCTATGAACACCACCCAACTCGCCACCCTCCCCACCGCCATAAACTCACCCAGCAACGCCATCTGGCACCTAGGCCCCATCCCCATCCGCGCCTACGCCCTATGCATCCTGGCCGGCATCTTCATCTGCGTATGGTGGGGCGACAAACGCTACCGCGCTCGCGGTGGGCAAAAGGACGTGGTGCTTGATACGGCGCTGGTGGCGGTGCCTTGCGGCATTGTGGGGGCGCGCTTGTATCACGTGATTACCTCTCCAGATGCCTATTTTGGGCCCGAGGGGAATTTGGCCTTGATCCCGCAAGTTTGGCATGGGGGCTTGGGGATTTGGGGCGGGATTGGCGCCGGTGCCCTGGCGGTGTGGCTTTACCTGCGTAGGCGCAAACTTGAGGTGGGTGCTTTTGCTGAGGCGGTGGCCCCCACACTGCTGGTGGCGCAAGCGGTTGGGCGCCTGGGTAACTGGTTTAACCAGGAGCTTT
>ERZ772908.147-NODE-147-length-17176-cov-6.75913_pt1 | contig 17176 bp, 13 predicted proteins | sample MGYA00512121_ERZ772908 | MGnify/ENA primary metagenome ERZ772908 (study PRJEB29015, sample SAMEA2738084) | human oral metagenome | biome: human oral; feature: human-associated habitat; material: saliva | place: China | collected 2264 ... | reverse complement strand
GCGCTGAGCCCAGCCGCAGCACGCAATTAGGCCTAGCCGCACTGCCAGAGGGTCCAGCGTTTAAACAGCTTAGGGCTCGGCGCGTTAAACGGCTTATGATGGCTTTATGACTGAGGAAAAATCCGCCGCTTCCAGCGACAACCAGACTTTAGCTGACCGTGGTAACAACCGCTCACGTCAGCCTGCCAACTCCGCTTTCCGCGAGTTCATTGGTTCCAACTGGGGCCCGCGCCCGGAAAACACGCAGGGTCGTAACGAGTCTGCCCCTTGGGCTGCTGCCCGCCGTGAGGCTTTGGGCAAGCTGTTCCCCAACAAGCGCCTAGTGATTCCTGCCGGCCCGCTTAAGGTGCGCAACAATGACTGCGATTACCGCTTCCGCCCGCACTCGGCTTTTGCTCACCTGACCGGTACCGGCACTGATTTTGAGCCCGACGCCGTGCTGGTGCTTGAGCCCATCCGTGACGGCGGCGAGGGCCCCACTCACACTGCTGTGCTTTACTTCCGTCCGCGCGCTTCGCGTTCAAGTGAAGAGTTTTATGGCGACCCGCGCTACGGCGAGCTGTGGGTAGGGGTGCGTCCTTCCCTGGAGGAGGTTGAGCACGCCACCGGTATCGCTTGCGCCCACATTGACTCTCTAGGTGACGCCCTAGCTAAGGATGCGGGCACGCTAGAACTGTGTGTGGTCAGCGAGGCCGACCCCAGTGTCACTGAGCTGGTTAACCAGGTGCGCAGCCAAAACGGTGCAGTAGACGCCCAGGTTAACGCCGCTAACGACGCCAAGCTGCTAGAGGCTTTGGCTGAGCTACGTTTAATTAAGGACCAGTGGGAAATTGAGCAGCTGGAACTGGCTGTCTCGGTCACCAAGTCCGGTTTTGAAAAGCTGATTCGTTCCCTGCCGCGCGCCACTGAGCACTGGCGTGGTGAGCGTGTGCTGGAGGGTGCTTTTGGCGCCGTGGCCCGCGAAGAGGGTAACGGCCTGGGCTATGACACCATTGCCGCCTCCGGTAACCACGCCAACACGCTGCACTGGATTAACAACGATGGGCGCGTGCTTGAGTCTGACATGGTGCTGGTTGACGCCGGCGCCGAGGTGGACTCGCTCTACACCGCTGACGTGACCCGTACCCTGCCGGTTTCGGGTACCTTCTCTGAGGCTCAGCGCAAGATTTATCAGGCAGTTCTCGACGCCGCCGATGCTTCTTTCGCTAAGGCTAACGAGCCCGGGGTGCGTTTCCGCGACCTGCACAATGCCGCCATGGAGGTTCTGGCTGAGCGTCTAGAGTCCTGGGGCTGCCTGCCTGAGGGCGTCACTGCTGCCCAGTCACTTTCGGCTGAGGGCCAGTACCACCGCCGCTGGATGGTGCACGGCACCAGCCACCACCTGGGTCTGGATGTGCACGACTGCGCCCAGGCACGCCGGGAAATGTACATGGATGCGCTGCTAGAGCCGGGCATGTGCTTCACCATTGAGCCGGGCCTGTACTTCCGCGCCGATGACCTGCAGGTGCCTGAGGAGCTGCGCGGCCAGGCTGTGCGTATTGAGGACGACATTGTCATTGACCCTGATGGCAGCGCCCGTCGCATCACCGCCGATATTCCGCGTGACACCGACGACGTCGAAAACTGGGTACGTTCTCTGCGCGGCTGATACGTAGTTAAGACCGGCGAAATTTAGCCATTAAAACTGTCTTTACTGGCTGATCTAGGTTTTGGGGTGGCACTTACTAAGAGGTGCCACCCCAAAACTATTTGGTTTATTTAGCCGATCTTTTCACACTTTTGAGGTTAGCTCTGGCCATAGCTAGGGGGCTAACCTAAGACCATGGAGGTTATGCGCACCCATTCCACAACCCGCGTCTACATCGCTCGCCTAGCCGGCACAGCGGTCTTTGACCCGCTTGGTGATCAGGTAGGCAAAGTGGTTGACGTGGTCGTTTTAATTAACCTACGCTCAGCCCCCCGCGCAGTTGGGCTGGTAGTTGAGGTGCCCGGGCGCCGTCGAGTATTTGTGCCCCTTTCCCGCGTAACCGCCATGGAACCGGGGGCGGTAATTACTACCGGCGTACTTAACGTGCGTCGTTTCTCCCAGCGTTCACTAGAGACCCTGGTGGTGGGTGAGCTTTTAGATAAGCGCGTAACCCTGCGTGACGGGTCGGGCACCGTGGAAATTCGCGACGTGTGCATCGAAAAAGACCGCAACCATGACTGGAATGTGACGCGTCTATTTGTGCAGCGCCCGGTCACTGGGCGCCTGGGGCTACGCAAGGGCGAAACTTTCACCGTTGAGGTGGGCGACGTCATCGGCCTGTCGCTACGCCCTAATGAGCAGGGGGTTAGCGCCCTGCTGGCCACCATGGAGGATCTAAAGCCTGCTGACTTGGCTGATGCCCTACACGAGTTACCCCCGGTACGCCGCCTTGAGGTGGCCACGGCCCTAACCGATGAGCGCCTAGCTGACGCCCTGGAGGAGCTTTCGGCTGAGGATTCGCTAGCTATTTTGTCTAAGCTTGAGGCCCCACGCGCCGCCGACGTTTTGGATGTTATGCAGCCTGACGACGCCGCCGACCTAGTCTCCGAGCTGCCCCTACCTAAAGCTGAAGCCCTGCTGGCCCTAATGGAGCCCGATGAGGCTGCCGACGTGCGCCGCCTGATGGCTTATGACGACTACACCGCAGGTGGTTTGATGACCACTGAGCCTATTATTTTGCCTCCTGAGGCCACTGTGGCCACCTTCCTGGCCCACGCCCGTAAGGAGGAGGGTAGCCCGGCCCTGGCCACCATGGGTTTTGTGGCTCGCCCCCCGCTAGAGTCACCTACCGGCCGTTTTATTGGCGTGGTGCATTTACAGCGGGCCCTACGCGAGCCTCCCCAAACCCTGGTGGGCTCCATTATTGATCGGGATCTGGAATCAGTTTCCCCGAGTGACTCTATTGGTACGGTTACCCGTATTTTGGCTACCTATAACCTAACCGCCTTGGCTGTAGTAGATGATGCAGACCGCCTGGTGGGAGCCGTCAGCGTCGATGACGTTTTGGACCACCTCATGCCCGATGACTGGCGTGACGCTGACGATGACGTAACCGATGAGGCCATCGAAAAGAGTGCAAATGGCTGACTCTCTAGACACTCCCCTAGACCCTTCACAGCGCGGCTGGAAGCCGTGGCGGCGCGGCGGCGGCGATAAGGACGGTTTTGGCCGTTTTGCTGAGGCCACCGCCCGCTTTATGGGTTCACCCTCATTCGTGCTGTATATGACCATTTTCGTAACCGCCTGGATCGTTGCGAATGTGGCCCTAGCTAGCGTGGGTTATGCCTGGGATGAGTACCCATTCATCCTGCTTAACCTGGCTTTTTCTACTCAGGCTTCATATTCAGCGCCGCTGATTATGTTGGCGCAGAACCGCCAAGATGACCGTGACCGCGTAACTGCTGAGCAGGATCGTCAGCGTGCTGAGCGCAACCTGGCTGACACTGAGTTTCTGACCCGTGAAATTGCGGCGCTGCGTCTAGCTATGAACGATGTGGCCACCCGTGACTTTGTGCGTTCAGAGATGCGTGACTTGCTGATGGAGATTGTGGCTGAGGAACGTAACCTGATCCAGGCCGCCGCCCAGCAGCAAGCCGAGTTTGCTCAGCGTCAAGCTCAGCTAGATGCGCAGCAACAGCTCAATAACCCCAACCACGACTAGACGCCGTCTATCGGCCCAGCTAACACCCTTTTGGGAGCGGCAGCTTTTTCGCTGCTAGATATCTCAAATGTGATCTATGACCACACCGGTTCAATAGAAGTGTTAGCTGGGCTTTAGTATTAGCTCATGACACTACCCACCCAAGAGGCTATTGAGGCCGCTCTAGAGCGCGTCATCGATCCTGAAATTCGCCGCCCAGTTACGCAGCTGGGCATGGTGCGTTCTATTGATATTGCCGACGACGGCGCAGTTACTATCGGTTTGAACCTCACCGTGGCAGGTTGCCCGCTTAAAGACACCCTAACCGCTGACACCCAACGCGAGGTTGGCGCCGTCGCTGGCGTAACCAGCGTCAAGGTGGAGCTGGGGGTTATGAACGACGAGGAGCGTGCCGCCCTACGCACAAAGCTGCGCGGTGGCGTGGCCGAGCCGGAAATTCCTTTCACCAAGCCCGGCAACCTGACCCGCGTCTATGCGGTCACTTCCGGTAAGGGCGGCGTTGGTAAATCTTCTGTAACCGCTAACTTGGCTGCCGCCATGGCCGCCCAGGGACTCAACGTTGGCGTGGTTGACGCCGACATTTACGGTTTCTCTATCCCCCGCATGTTGGGCGTGGACCACGTACCCACCCAGCTTGACGGCATGATTGTGCCCCCGGTTTCCCACGGGGTGAAGGTTATTTCTATCGGCATGTTTGTGGGCGAACACCAGCCAGTGGTGTGGCGTGGCCCGATGCTGCACCGCGCCGTGCAGCAGTTCCTCACCGACGTGTTCTGGGGCGACCTAGACGTGCTGCTGCTAGACCTACCTCCGGGAACCGGTGACGTGACCATTTCGGTGGCTCAGCTGCTACCTAACGCCGAGATTTTGGTAGTAACCACCCCGCAGGCGGCTGCCGCTGAGGTGGCTGAGCGTACCGGCCTGATTGCCAGCCAAACCAAACAGAAGGTGGTTGGGGTAATCGAGAACATGTCCTACATTGAGCAGCCCGACGGCACCACCCTAGAGATTTTCGGTTCCGGCGGAGGCGCCCAGGTAGCCGCTAACCTGAGCCGTGAGCTGGGTTATGAGGTGCCGGTGCTAGCACAGCTGCCGCTGGACATTAATGTGCGTGAGGGCTCTGACTGTGGGGTGCCGGCTTCTATTGCCGACGACGGCCGCCCCGCCGCTGGCTCCAGCGCCGCCCAGGGTCTAGCTGGGGTGGCGCGCAAGCTGGGTCACCGTGCACGCGGCCTGGCTGGCCGTAGCCTAGGCGTCAGCCCGGTTTAAAGGCACCGCGCCTTAAGCTGCACTTTTGCAAATGCTCCTTTAGCAAACCAAACCTTCACCAAACCAAGCTGTGGGGGGCCCGCTTGCACTGCAAGCGGGCCCCCCACGTCCAATTCGGTCTAACCAGTCTTGAGCCTAACCAGTTTCGGCCCTAATTAGGTTTTGAGCCTAATCAGTTTGGGTCTCTAGCCGGGTTTGGCTATCTAGCTGAGTTTGACGCTAACTAGCAAGCCGTCGCCCACTGGCAGGATATTGGTCAGCAGTTGCTCGTGAGCGATAAGTTCACGCCCCAGTTGACGCATGATTACGGTTTGCGGATCGCGACGGGCCGGGTCAGCCACATTGTCGTTCCATAGCGCGCGCGTGATGGCTAGGATGCCGCCTACGCGCAGCATACGTAGCGCCATGTTGACTAGGTTGGCGCTTTCGCTGGGGCCGCAGTCCAGTACCACCATGTCGTAAGAGTTGGCTGCCATACGTGGCATCACGTCGCTGGCGCGTCCGTTAATCATGCGGAAACGCGAAGCTTGGTAACCGGCATTCATAAACATGCGCCTAGCTTGGCGATGTAGTTCAGCCTCCAGATCAATGGTGGTTAGTACGCCGTCGGAACCCATGCCTGAAAGCAACCACAAGCCTGAGACTCCAACCCCGGTACCAACCTCAGCTACAGCCTTGGCTCGCGAGGCGGCTGCCAGCATACGCAGCGCTGCACCTGTACCGCTGGAGACCGGGGTGGCCCCCAGTTCAGTGCCGCGCAGACGGGCCAGCGTCAGCACCTCGTCTTCGAAAGCCTGCTCCTCGGTATAGACCCAGGTGAGGTTTTTATCAGCACGCAACAGACACTCCTGGCATATGACGGGTGGGAACAGCGCTTACATAGTATCGCCTTAAGGAAGAAAATATGGCCAACTAGCTCACCAGGTGGGCAAGGCCATCATTCCTAGGGCATAAATTGGCCCCGGTTAGGCGCCGCAGCTGCATAGGGGAATTTATACTAGGAGACGTGTTTGGTATTAGCGGTGGCGAGTTCCTAGTAATCCTGCTGGTGATCATGGTGGTGATCGGCCCCTCCCGGCTGCCTGAATACACGCGTACTTTCGCCCAGTTTGTGCGTAAAGCCCGCGTGAGCTTGGAAGGCGCTAAGGCTTCGGTACGCGAGGAGCTAGGCCCAGAGTTGTCAGATCTGAAGCTGGCTGATTTTGACCCGCGCAATTACGACCCGCGCAAAATTGTGCGTGACGTTATGGGTGAGGATCTTGAGGCTATTAAGCGTGATCTGAGCAATCCGCTTGAGGCCCTTAAAGAGACTGTCACCGACACGGTTTCTGTAGCCGACGACGTCGCCACTAGCGGCCGCGATGCCCTGCAGTCCCAGCCCGGGCAAGCTCCCCTGGCTGAGCCCACTGATACTAATGACACCGCCGGGGTTAACGCTGAACAGGCCAGCGCGGCTGACACTGACGCTGAACAGGCCAGCACCGGCGCTAGCGCACAGGCTACTGACAGTGACGCAGCCAGCACTGAGACTGATTTTGCCCCTGCCGTTACTGATGCCCCCGAGGCCGGTGACAGCGTCAATTTTGATGACACTGCCTACATAAACCCGCCCGACTCGGTCACTAGTGCCCAAGTAGACACCGACAACTCCGCTAGCTTGGTCAGCCCGACGCTAGCTGACCAAAGTCTTGACGCTGAGCCCAGCAACGCTGACAGCGACGCTGTAACCAATGCTGACGCCCCGGCGGACACCGCCCCCACTGCGGCGGCTGTAGACGCTGCCGCAGCCAATATTGCGCTGGCTCCCCTAAGCGATGCTGATGCGGCTCTGCTAGCGCAGCTACGCAGCCAGGTGGAGCTAAGCCCGCGCGATATTTTGCGGGCCGCTAACGCGGCCAAGCGCCCCGCCCCGGCCGCAGCCGGCGTCGAGCTTTAAACTACGCAAAATTGGCTTAAAACCGCTATTTATAAAGCAAAAGGGTCACTCACAAAGAGTGACCCTTTATGTATGTTAGCGCTGAGACTTAGATGGCCTCTAACGCTGCGGCGAGGTCTTTGACCTCTTCGGGGCTAATTTCAAGCACCAGTCGGCCGCCGCCTTCTAGAGGCATACGCATAATGATGGAACGACCTTCCTTGACTACCTCAAGCGGACCGTCGCCAGTCCGAGGTTTCATGGCTGCCATGGCATCACCTTTCGCTAATCACGAGTATGGATCCCAAAACGCACACTCAACTACTGCCAGTATAGTCTTGTAAACCTTTAAATGTGATCGCTAGGTGCGCAAAAACACCAAATTTCATGGCTGCTATTTAACGCTATCAACCCTGCTCAGCACGGCGATGAGCGCGGTTTTCTGCGGCTTTAGCGGCAATCCTGGCGCTAGCGCCAGAAACCACCAGGTCAACCGCCTGCTCAGCATTATCAGCTAGCTGCAATAAATTCATGTCATCAGCACTAATCATGCCTTCCGCAACCATTGTGGTAGACATCCAATCTAACAATGGCCCCCAATAATCTTGTCCCACTAACACAATTGGGAAAGAGCGGGCCTTTTGAGTTTGCACTAAGGTAGTAGCTTCGAACAATTCGTCCATGGTGCCAAATCCCCCTGGCATAACCACGAAACCATCCGAATACTTAATGAACATAGTTTTGCGTGCGAAGAAATAGCGGAAGTTAACGCCTAAATCAACATATTCGTTTAGGCCTTGTTCGTGCGGCAGTTCAATTCCTAAGCCAACACTTAAACCGCCTACCTCATGAGCCCCACGGTTAGCCGCTTCCATCATGCCCGGACCACCACCGGTGATAACCGCATAACCGGCATTAGCTAAACCGGCCCCCACAGCGCGAGCTTGCTCATAGGCGGCCGCGTCTTTAGGAGTGCGGGCTGAACCAAAGACACTGATAGCCGGGCCAATGCCAGTAAGCGCCCCAAAGCCTTCTACAAACTCAGACTGGATACGCAACACCCGCCAGGGGTCCTCATGCAGCCAGGCGGCGTCGTCGGAGCTAGCTAGCAGGCGAGCGTCGGAGGTGTCTCGCGGGATCTGGCTACCACGCAGCAGCACTGGGCCACGGCGATAGGCTTCACGTTTGCTCAATTATAATTTCCTAACCTTAGGGCAAATGCCGTTCCATTACTAACAAAGTGCCGCTAAAACCATACCGCCGATATCACTATCTGAACGCTTTTTGCGCCACCGGCGTGTAACAAAGTAAGGGTATGCAAATCCCCTGAGGTTGATTTGTATTACAACACGGTCTCTTTAGGACCTAATCGCTAACAGCCTTTTATCAGCTTTGCTAGGATACACACAGGTTAATTACTCCCTTAAGAGAGGAAGCCATGGTCCCGTCGTGGTTACTCGCCGCAAACCGGCGTCGCAGCAGTGCGCTAGCTGGGCTTTGCATTGCAGCTCTAGCGCTCCCCACGCTAGCTAATGCAGCCCCTGAACAATCTGTCGAAAACGAGCGTACCTGGGTAGGTACGCAGATCGGCTCTACCATCGCCAAGGATCGGTTCTGCGATGTCAATGGCGATAGCAGGAACTATGGTCATACCATCCCTGGTAAGCAAGACATCGTTACGGCCTCCCCTTCCGGTCTGGTTACCGTCATTCCGGGCGGCAACCCCGGCGGCAAAATGCCGGTGGCGGGCACAAGCAGCTTCAAGATTCCTGCTTCACCTGATGTTTCTGTATCCTGCGTACTTGACGTTGACCATGATGGCAAAGATGAGATATTGGTTTCCTCATCAACTGCCGGTAAAGCTTGGCTAATTTACGGCAGGACTGACTTTTCTGACGTTGACTACACCAAGCTCTCAGAAAAAGGCCAGGGCTTCACCATCACCGGCACCCCGGGTACCACCCACTTCTCAGCCGTCTTCGCGGGTAAATACGAGGGCGAGTACAGTAGTGACATCGTCGTGCTTAACCCTGAGGGCAACCACTCAGTGGCTTATCTTCTGCCTGCTGAGAGGCGGGGCGATATAGATTTAAACAAGCCCGAACACTATACGACCAACCAGAAGTTGTACAGCCCTGAAGGCATGTTCTTTGATTCCGTTCAACCGGTCGGCAATGTTGACCGTAGTGGCTATACCGACTACGTGTTTACCGCCTCTGATGCTAACGGCAAGCACGGTAAGGCTTGGTTAGTAACAGAGATTAGAAGCCATATTAACCTAGACAGCGACTTCCGTGAGATCGCTGAAATCAATCTGGAAGAGAACACCTACCTGGGTAAGGCCACTACAGCTGCTAACGCCGGAGACGTTAACGGCGATGGCTACGAGGACACCCTGATTGGTTTTAATGGCGGTGTGGCGCTGCTTTATGGCGATGGCATTTTGCCCAGGACCTACACGATTAACAGTGCTAACCAGACTGACCCCAATGTTGCGGTGCTTACCGGCGCCGGCTCTGGCTGGTCAGTGGCTTCTTATGCCCGTGAGGGTAAGCCTAATTTGGTGGCTGTAGGTGCCCCCCATGCAGGCGACGGCGAGGTCTACTACTTCCCGGCCACTGCTTTTACCGCTGGTTCTCACCCCATCAGCAGTTTGGGTGACCAGGTGACCACCATTAAGGCTAAGCAGCCAGGTACTCGCTTTGGTATTTCTGTGGCCTTCTCTGGCGCGTGGCCTACCGAAACCCCTATTTTGGTAGCTGGCGCTGACAATGCCACCAAGCAAACGCCTGCTAGCGCCGCTGATTTTGGCCCCAACGCCTATATTCAGGCTGTGTATTTAGGCCCGGCAGCAACCCCCACACCTGTCCCCACCCAGACAGCGCCAGCCGCCCCCACCCAAGAGCCCACTGCGGAACCTACCCGGGAGCCTACTGCGGCCCCCACCCAGGAGCCCACGGCTATCGCTATCCCGCAGGAGCCTAGGACCCCGCTTGCGCCGCTGCCGGTTGTGCCCGCTAAGCCTTCACCGCTACCTGCCCCGGTTGACGCTGGCGTGTTGGTAACTGACAAGCTGCCTAGCGCTAACGCCAAGGTTAAGACTGGTGCTGTGCGTTCTTCTAAGCTGGCTATCACCGGTTTGGATGCCACCGCTGGCCTATTTGCCCTGGCTCTGTTGGCTACTGGTACGGGCGCGCTGGTTTTGCGTTCTCGCCGTAGCGCCTGAGCTGAGTAAACTGAGGGCGTGAAAGACCCTCAGATTGCTCGCCGTAATCTATATGTACGCGTAGCCGCCTCACCTGGTTTCAGTGGGGCGGCTCGTGCTAAACGCGCACGTAGACGCGCGCGCCACGGACGAAACCTGGGTCTACCCCTACTGCGCCCCAACCACCCGGGCTGGAATACTCGCTCAGCCCAGTTTGATCAGGTCGCAGTGGAGATTTTTAGGGAGCTATCCCAGCATCACCCTAAGCTTGGCCAAGTTGAGCTGGCAGTGGAGGCAGTGCCGGCTTCAGATCCGGCCCCCTGGGAGGATGCCACCTGCCTGGCCCGATTCTTCCCGGCTGAACATAAAGCAGGTTTGCACGCCCGAATTGTGCTCTACCAGCGCCCTATCCGCTCCCAGTGCATTAGCCCTGAGCAGCTGCAAGAGGTGCTTTATATCGTGCTGTTAGAGCAGTGTGCCCAGGCCCTTGGGGTTTTACCCCAAGACCTGGACCCTGATTACTAAGCACTACAGCCGAATACGCCGCTGGGCGGTGGCTTCAGTTACTTCAATGCGGTCAATCACCGAGATCAGTGTGCCCGCCTGAGCACCAGAGGTTTCGCGGCTAACCAAGGTGGCTGGAACTGCGCCGCTAACACTAACCGCCTGCACACTTTCAGGAACCTGCGCCACCTGGGTTGACAGCGCCGGCAAGGTCAGCGTGCTGGTCCAGTTAGAGCCGATCGCGCTAAGCGTGACCTGCTTGGGCTGGGCTGAGGGGTTAGTTAGCAGCAGCTGGCTAGTTACGTCTTGGCGCGGCAGCATAGCCACCCCACCCTGCCCAGTTTGGGCCTGCGACCAGGTGAAATCGTGGATGTGCTGGCCTGACAGCTCCGGGTATTCACTACCCTGCGAGGTAGACAGCGCGGCGGCGCTTACCGGCTGGTCAGAGTCAATTTTGACGCCGTAAGTACCCTGAGCTAGCCCGCCTAGCGGCAGGTCAGCCACTTGGCCAGCCTTAACGTTTAGGCCACTGGCGGGCGCGAACTGCACCGGCCCGCTTTTACCCAGCAGGGTTACTTTCACATGCGCAGTTTTGTCCCCGGGGTTAAGCACCCGCAGGCGCGGCTCGTTAAGCGCCCCGCTTAGGTCCAGGCTGTCTGCGCTTGCGCTGGGCGACGGCGTCGCAGCGGCTGTAGTCGCAGTAGCGCTGGGGGTAGCTGTGGCGCTGGGCTTAGCGGTAGCTTTGGCGCTTGCTTTAGCGCTGGGGGTGGCACTTGCTTTAGCAGCGCTGCTAGCTTTTGCACTCGCTTTGGCAGTGGCTTTAGCGCTGGGGGTAGCTGTGGCGCTGGTAGTTGCGCTGGGCGACGGCGACGGCGTCGCAGTGGCATCAGCCGCAGCTGCCTGGGGGGTGATTTGCGAGGCAGCCTTATCAATACTTAGCGCCCCAATGGTCAGTGAAGTACCTGTTGAGGACGTGGAAGTAATAATGTCACTGCCTGCCGCAGATTCGCCGTCGAGCTTTTGTGAGGCTACCCAGGCGGCCACGCGACCACCTTCAGCCTGCACCCGCAAAGCTAGCTGAGGGTCGGCGTCGGCAGAGTTCTCCAAAGCCAACTGGGTGGCTTTACCGGGAGCAATAGACAGCTGGCCGTCGCTAGGCAAGGAAATCTCGCCGCTAGCACCCCAGGCGGTGACCTTAACGTTAACAGTGGTGTTACCCGGGTTGGCCACATACAGCGTTGAGGAGCTACCCACAATAGTGGCCCCACCAACAATCCAGCTGGTTACTGAGCTTTGAACGCAGCCGCCGGCAGTTAAAGAACGCAGGTCTCCACTATCGGAGTAAGCCACCATGGCCCCACCCGCTTTAGTGCGGGAGGCGGATTGATCCAGCTTAATGGTGGCGCCTGAAATGTCGTAGCTAGAGACTACTCCGTCTTTAATGGAGGCCTGGCTACCGCCGGCACGTTTAATGTCGCCAACGCTTAGGGTGTAGCCCACCGGTTGGGTGTAAGCCGGGGCCTGTAGGTTATTTTCGGCGCTAGCAGGGCAAATCAGATCATCACTGGCACTGGTAACCGTAACTGTTTGCTCAATACCAGGCGCATATTTATATACCGACCAACCATTAGCTTGCCAGGCCAGCGCTCCCCCACTGCAGGTCAAGGCTAGGGCCCCCACGCTAGCTAGGGCACCTTTCCAGGTCAGACGCTCAGGGCGGGTAAATATTTTGAGCTGCTTCATGACTGCTTCCTAAACGGCACGGCTGCCAACACGTAGAGCCCGGCAAAAACCATCAGGGCCAGGCCCAGCGGGGCGCTAGTGCCGTACTCGATTTCAACGCGTCCAGCTTGGGAGGGCAAAACATAGGCTTGACGCCACTTATCCACCTTGGTGGGGGTTAAAGCCTGACCGTTGAAGCTAGCTTTCCAATGGCTAGAGGCACGTTCGTTAAGAATCAGGGTGCGGCTAGCGGAGCTGGCTGGCAGCTGAGCTCCAGAAGTGAGCATGGAGGCAGAAACTGCTTTGACCGTATTATCTGCGCCCTGCGCATGTACCCGCGCCGACAGGTCCGCATGGGAGGGGTTAACGCGCCAAACCATGGCGGTGGGGGTGTCAGCTAGACGCTCCAGGCCCGGGGTAGCGTCCAGGGCGCTGGCGGTATCTGCCGCAATCGCGGTGGACTGGCCTTTTTGCAGCAAAATCAGGCTGACACCGTGGCTAGCTAGGCTATCGACAGCCCCTGACTGCTGGCCTTTAAGTAGCGCACCAACACTGTTGAGCAAAGCCAGGTTAGCTTCGTCGTAGCTACGGGCCGCGTTAATGACACTAGCCGGAGCCACATCAGCCAGCTGGACGCCGTCGCCACGCCACAACTGCACCCGCAGCTGATCTGCCTGGCTGGAAAGGTACAAAACCCGCTGCTTAGTGGTTGAACGCTGGGACTCTAAACCAATCGCGTTTAGCTGCGTGGAGCTTTGGCTAACCTCCAGCTGGGGGGCACTTAGCACGCCACCCACGCCGGCAGCCAAAATCGCTAAGGCGCTAAAGGCGGTGAGGGTGCGGCCGGGACGAGCCAGGGTGAAACGCTTAGCGCGGCTAAACACGTCGGCGCTTACCAGGGCCCCTGCCAGGCTCAGCGCGAAGGCAAAACTGACCAGGCCAAAGGGGGTCTGCCCAAAGCGATGGGCAAACACCACCAACGCCAGGGCGAGCACCCAACCAGTCAGAACCAGTCGCGCTAAGGCCAGAGCCTGCATTCCACTAAGCGCCCCGATAACCATCAAAGCCAGCGCCAACAGCACGGTAAAGGCAGCCAGCACCCAGCCAGCGGGGCTCAGATCAGTACCCACCAGCAGTTGGTAGAGGCTACGACGCGGGCCGTTCAGCTCCCCGGCTTGTCCCCAGGTAAGCGCCAGGGCACTGCCGCGCATACCGCTGCGCAGCAAGGACAAGCTGGCACCAATGGTGGGGATTAACACCACTAGGGTGGGAGCGGCCAGAACCCCTAAACGCACCCACTCTTTGTGATGCCACAGCCCATATAGCAGGGTCATTAGCACTACCACCGGGCCCACTAGCGGGGCCAGGCAGGTAATTAGCGCCCAGGCTAGGGCGGCGCTGGCCAGAGCGTGGTAGTTAACGTCCCAGCGCTTGAGCGGGCGGGCCAGGGCCAGGGGCAGGGCTGTTTCGGGGGCTTCAGCTTCAGTGGCGTCCTCATCGTGTTCACGTGAGCCCACGGTTCCGGGAGCCACCGCTTCCCGGCGCGCCCAGCCCAGGCCGCGCAGTGTGGTAGCCAGGGCGAAGGGCAGCAGTAGGTGCACTAGCACAGAGTTAATACGCCCCTGCATCAGGTAGGTCAGGCTCAGCGGGTTAATCACCCAGGCAGCCGCCACCCAGGCGCGCAGCGCGATACGCCGGGTTAACGCCCCGGCTGCTACCCAGGCGCCTAGCAGGCTCAGCGGTAAGAAAGCCACCAGCAGCACATAGTTCAGGTTTGCACTGGTTAGGGCCAGGGGCGCGGTGATTGTGCGCAGTAGCGCAAAAGGAATGAAGGCGGTTACCGGCCAGGTGGCCACGCCGTCGCCGCTGGGCAACCAGTTACTGGTGACTAACTGCCAGCCTTCGCGCACGGAGTAGTCGTAACCAAAGGTGAAGTGGCCAGAAACTGCGCCTGCTAACGCCACTGAGCGCAGCAACCAGCCGCCCACTCCTAGCGTTAGCACTAGCAGCAGGCTAAAGACTTGTAGACGACGGCGGGCAATGAAGGCTAGTTCGCGGCTTTCAAGCTCACTGGGGGCCTGCTCACGTTCGCGCTGTTGGCGCACCTGACGCACCTGGTCGCGATTGACCTGGCGAATTTCACTGGCAGGCAGGTACAGCTCGTTTAGGGCGCGCCTGGGCAGGCGAGCGTTGCGCGTAAGCCGGGTGCGCAGCCCGTGCACTACACGCGGGTGGCTTAGCAACCAGTAGGCTGAGGCGATTTCGTCTCGTGCCAGTTGTCCCTGGCCAGCCAGGGCGCGAGCCAGGCCACGGCCTAGGCCTAGGGGAAGAATCCACAGCCATACCAAAATCGGTGCGGGTACTGCGCTTACCTGCAGCCAGTTCAGCAGCTGGGCGATGCGACGCTGACGGAAGGAAAGTTCCGGGTTGGGGGTGGTTGTCGCCTTGGCGCGCTCAGTAGTTTCGACGTCGCCCGCCTCAGCGGTATCTGCTGCGCCCGTTGCGTCAGGCGCAGTTTCTGCCGCCTGCGCGTCATCGACGTCGCCGGGGCTGCCTGCGCTCTCAGCGTCTGTGGCGAGCTTGGCGCCGCTGTCAGCTTCTGACGCATCTGCAGCGGCGGCGTCGTTGGAGCCAACCCCACGTAAGCCTAAATAGCTGGCTTGCCGGTGGCGGATCACGGCCTCGGGCACCACAATTACACGGTAACCAGCCAGGCGCATGACTTTAGACAGTTCTAGACCGTCACCGAAGGGGCCAAAGTGCTCACTAAAGCCACCAAGTTTAATGAAGGGGTGGTAATCCACCAGGACGCCGGCGCTACCAACCGCTAGTACGTCAACCCGGTCATCGTATTGGCCCTGATCGATCTCGCCTGGCACGATCTCATTGGCGCGGCGAGCACTGGCGGTAACGCGCAGACCTACCTCTAAAAGTTTGCCGGGATTGTCCCAGTCCACCTGTTTAGGCCCGGCCATAGCTACCGAGCGGGCATTGGCGGTGGCGCTTTGTAGATTCTCTAAGCAGTCAACTTGCGGAGCACTGTCATCGTGAAGCAGCCACAGCCAAAGCGGGGTGTTGGTGTTGACGTGACTGCGGTAGTGTCCGCTTTCAATTAATTCGACGGCGCGCGCTACAGCCTGGCCAAAATTCATGGCTTCGGGGGCGTTTATCAGCTCTGTGTGGCTTAGCGTGGTTAAACCGGAGGCTTGCACCAGTGCCTGTAAATCTTCGGTGGAGGCACTGGTGGCCTCAACATTAACTACCAGGGTTAGCTGCGGGGCGCGGGTTTGTAGCGCCAGCGCAGTTAGAGTCTGGTTCAGATACGGGCTAACACCCGACGTAACCAGGATGGCAATGGTTTGGGTCAGGCTTTTAGTCGTTAGCACACTCATCGATTCTGCTTAATATCACGCCTTTCGCGCTCAGACAAGCCACCCCAGATACCGAAGCGTTCATCATACGCGAGTGCATATTCTAAACATTCGCGTCGCACCTTGCAGGTCTTGCATACGCTCTTAGCGTCGCGAGTGGAGCCGCCTTTTTCGGGGAAGAAAATATCTCCGGGCATGCCCTCGCAAGGTGCGCCTGCCTGCCAGCTTATATCACCCTTTTTGAAAATGGAGGTGAATACGATGGTTGGCTTGCGCGAAGAGTTTGAGCAGTCATCAGTTGACTGGGCACCGACACCACTGTCGGTGGTGTCCTCATCGCTGAGGCCACCACTAGCAATCGGTCCATTCGAGAAGATCTCGTACATAACACGCCCTAACGTTTTGTAATGATGAGCATAGTTGGGGTCAGTTAAAGACACATAGGTCTAGCTGGGACTAGATACCTACGCATCATTGACGTGATCCGCGTGTGGGGGAAAGGGGGGAATCTGGTCTAATTTTGCCATGGTCTCTAGAAGCTTGTCATTTGAACGCTTGTTCGATTTGTTACCGAACCTTTATAAACCGGCCGTCATCTGGTATGGAATTGACGAGCGCATCGAATTGAGCGGACACGTAGTCAATATGTGGTCTTCGAAGGTGGCCGCGCTACTAGATAGTGAGATTGGCGCCCCCAGTCTAACCGTTCATATGGCTCTGCCACCACACTGGCGCTCGATTGTGTGGGCGGCCGGAATTTGGCGCGCTGGCAACGTTTTAACGCTAGACAGTGACCAGGAAGCAGAGTTGTCACTGGCTTGCAGCGAGGAAAATTTAAATCCTGGAGCTGAAGTTAGCGTGCTCACTCCCCTGGCTTCTTTGGCACTACGCTGGCCCGGAACGCTGCCGCCACTTACTCTCGACGGCGCCGCCGACTTGATGTCTTATCCCGACAGTTTTACACCAATCGCCTGCCCACCAGGCGCGCCCGCTTGGCTAAGCAATGGTGAGCTTGAGTCTCGTCAGCAAATTTTGGACCAGTCGGGACTTTATGCCCAAACATTAGCGGATATTAACGATTCACAAAAACCTCAGAAGATAACAGCTTTAACAGCATCAACCCCAAATCAAGCCACTATCAACCTCGGGCAAACAAATAGGACCAGCCAGTCTTTGAGCCTGAACTCCAAGACGACACGCCCGAACAGCGAAGAAAGTTACGCTAACGAGATTACGCCATTAGCGATATCCACTTCGGATACCCGCCAGGCTTTACTGGCAACCTTGGGGGCTTGGCTAAATGGTCGCACCGCTCTACTGCTGGACCCGCAACTACCGGCACAGCAGATGCGCCGCGCCCTAGCTCAAGAAGGCTGCAGTTAGGCGCAGACAATAGGGGCGAAAGCTTAGCTTTCGCCCCCCTTGTTTAAACACAGTCTTTAGAGCCCGCCGCACTTACGACGTGAAGCTGGCCGCTTTAGCTGGCTTACGGTACGTCAGC
>ERZ772908.146-NODE-146-length-17236-cov-9.94802_pt1 | contig 17236 bp, 9 predicted proteins | sample MGYA00512121_ERZ772908 | MGnify/ENA primary metagenome ERZ772908 (study PRJEB29015, sample SAMEA2738084) | human oral metagenome | biome: human oral; feature: human-associated habitat; material: saliva | place: China | collected 2264 ... | reverse complement strand
TCGCGCCGGCGGCGGCCATGTACCAGTTGTTGCGGCCGATGCGCGGGTTCACCTCGAAGAAGAGGGCTCGCCCGTCCCGGGGATCGATCTTCACGTCGAAGTTTGCGAAACCGCGGTAGCCGTTCTCGGTCAGGAGGGCGCAGGCGTCGCGCCACAGCGCCGGGAAGTCCTCGGTGATCATGGCCACCGGGTTGCCGATCATCGTGGGGGCATGATCCTCGAGGAGCACGCGAGCGGAACCGATGAGGGTGACCTTGCCTCGCGAATCAACATAGGCGGTGATCGAGCGCATCGCCGTGTTGTCCCCGGGAATCAGTTCCTGGACGAGGAAGGTATCGCGGAAACCCGCGTCCTTGAGCATCTCCCACAGCTGGGTCAGTTCCTCGGGCGTATCGATGAACCAGATCTTGCGCTTGCCCTCGAACTCGAGCACGTCGTAGGGCTCGCCTTTTGCGGACTTGGCCACAACCGGGAAGCTGAACGGAATCTCGGGGGCCACCCAGGCCTCGTCCTCGACACCGGAGAAATCGACGGCAACCGTACCGGGGGAATCGATTCCCGCACGCTCGCACGCGCGGGAGAACTCCTCCTTATCGGTGAGGCGATCCATGACCTCTTCACTCGGAAAAGGCAGCGCGTAGTGCCGTGAGAGCGTGTCCATATTGCGGGCGACAAACGCGGAGAAGATATCGTGATTCGCCATCAGGATCAGCTTCTTGTCCGCATTCTCAGCGGCAATCGTCATCAGGATGTCAAGCAGCTGAGCATCGCTCGCATGGGCGCTCACATGACGAACATCGAAAAAGTGTGACCGTGTGATCGACTCAGTCGGCTGAGAACCGACACAGATACAGCGGCATCCGAAAGCCTCATTGAAACAGCGCCCAATTCCATACACACCGAAGTCCCCGCCAATGATGACGGGCAGGATGTCGTTGCGGGGCGACAGGGGGCGAGGCCGAGTCAGGTAGTCGATCGTCATGCCACAAGCCTAGCGCCTGGTAGGATACGGAACGTTCCCTGAGACCTCTCTCACCTCCACGAAAGTTCGTTATGAGTTCGCCATTTTCGCAGCACAACCAGCAGCCCTTCCAGCCCCAGCCGGGCATGGGCGGATACCCCCAGCAGGGAGGCTACCCTCAGGGCGGGAACCAGCAGGGCGGATACCAGCAGCAGGGTGGATACCCGCAGCAGGCAGCTCAGCCTTCCTACGGCGCGTCCCCTTACGGTCAGCCCGCTTACGCAGGCGGTCCGATGGGTCCCCAGCCCTCCGGTTCCAACAGTGGCAAGCTCATCGCGATCATCGCAGGCTCGTTCATTGCCGCTCTCGTCATCGGCGGCATCATCATGCTGATCTTCAGAATCGGCATGTCTACGTCGCAGGAAGACCGATCAGCAAGCCCCTCGCCCACATCGTCGAGCTCCCCCAGCTACGGATCGAAGCCCACGAGCAAGCCCTCCTCGTCGCCCACGTACGGCTCGAAGCCGTCGCCTACGTCAGGATCTGGCACAGGAACAGGCTCGAATGGCTCGAATGGCTCGAATGGCGGATCCGACCCCGCCGTCGAGAATATGATCAAGTCCACCTGCGACAGCCAGATCTATACGGCAATCAAGGGCGCGTCTATCACGAATCAGGAACTCTTCCTCATCAACACAAGCTCTGACAAGCTCACCTACGCGTACACCGGTCACGTGACTGGCCGACTCGCCAAAACCAACGAGGCCGTCGACAGTGACTTCACCTGCAAGGCAGACTATGACCTGTCGTCGGGTTTGATTGAAACGCACTTCGAGTAGAAATAGCGACTGCCCTGCAGTCTGCCGCGCGATCTCCTAGGCGCTCGGCCACTGCAGGGGCGACCGCACAATCTCCAGACGTCTAGCACCATCGACATCAGGGAGTCCTCATGTCCAACCCCTACGGCCCCCACCAGCCATCGCAGTGGGGTGGTCCGCAGGCGCCGAACGGCCAGTATCCAGTCGGCGCGCAGGGCGGCGCGGTCTACGGGACTCCATCCGCGCACCAGCAGCCCAGTGGGGCTACGGGCGCAGGATATGGACACGCGCAACCCACGGTTAACCAGCAGGCACAGCCCGGCTATTACCAAGCTCCGTCGCCCATGCCGCAGGTGCAGCCCGTGGGCGCCCCTTCCTACGGCTCCGTTGGCGCAATGCCGCCGCGCCAAAAGTCGCATGCGGGCTTGATCATCGGCATCGTCGTCGCCATCCTCGTCATCCTTCTCATGATCGTTTTTGCGGCGATTGCCACGAGCAACAAGCCCCGTTCAACCGGGCAGGCACCCGCGACTGGGACGCCCGCGACTGGGGCGCCGACAGATTCTTCCTCTGGCTCCTCCTCGGGGTCATCGTCTGGCTCGTCTTCAGGCACTTCTTCCGGTTCCGGGCATGGCGCCTCCAAGCCTAGGGACAAGAACGGAAACGATCCGCTCACTGACGACGAGGAGACCAATGTTCTCGACCAGTGCAAACACTCCCTCAGTAAATCTGCGGCATCGGGCAAGATTACGGATTGGACGATTTCCCGCGATGGTAAGACCGACAAGGGGAATCTGCAGTACGTTCTGAAGGGTACCTTCGAGGGAACGATTAACTCCGGCAAGAGCGGAACCTTTGCGTTCACCTGCAATGCCGTTCAGGACCTGAGCACCGGTCAATTCGTCGCCACCGCGACGTTCGACACCAAGTAGAACGCTGCGCAGGCACTTATGATTCACCACCCGGATCTGCTCCCCACGACGCGCACCAGCGTATCCCCCTGGTGGAAAAATGCCGTCCTCTACCAGGTCTACCCCCGCTCATTCCAGGACACGAACGGTGACGGTTACGGCGATCTGCACGGGATTCATCGGCGCCTGGACTATCTGGCGGACCTCGGCGTCGATATCGTGTGGATCTCCCCGATCTACCGTTCCCCTCAGGCAGACAACGGCTACGACATCTCCGACTACCAAGACATTGATCCTCTCTTCGGGGATCTGGACGCCTTTGATCAGCTCGTCGCTCGCGCCCACGAGCTCGGCATGCGCGTCGTCATGGACCTCGTCGTCAACCACACCTCGGTCGAACACCCATGGTTTGTCGAATCCGCTTCTTCCACACACTCACCACGCCGCGACTGGTACTACTGGCGTGACGCACGCCCCGGGATGGAACCCGGGTCACCCGGCGCGGAGCCGAACAACTGGGAGTCTTTTTTCGGTGGTTCCGCGTGGCAATTCGATCCGACATCAGGCCAGTATTACCTGCATCTGTTTGCCCGCGAGCAGCCGGATCTGAACTGGGAGAACCCACGGGTGCGCGACGCGGTCTACGAGATGATGAACTGGTGGTTGGATCGCGGCGTCGATGGATTCCGGGTTGACGCCATTGACGTGATCTCCAAGGCACCGGGCCTCCCAGACGGCGGCCTTGCACGCGCCCCATTCGGCGTGGGCCACGAGTGCTACGCGGACGGACCGCGCCTGCACGAGTTTTTGCAGGAGATGAACGCACGGACGTTCGCCCATCATCCCGGATCCTTCACGGTCGGCGAGGCATCGAATGCATCCCCCGAGTCCGCGCTGCTGTTCTGCGCCCCGGAGCGCGGCGAGTTCAATATGCTCATCCAGTTCGAGCACATGAATCTCGGGCTAGAAAACGGGAAATTCTCGCCCCGTCCCCTCGCCGATGGTGAGCTGGCCGAGGTTTTCACTCGCTGGCAGGACACGCTCGGCGATCGAGGGTGGAACGCTCTCTACCTGGAGAATCACGACCAGCCGCGGGCGGTATCGCGTTTCGGTGACCCCGGCAGCTATTGGCGTGAGTCTGCGACGGCCCTCGCCACGGCGTATTTCCTACAACGTGGCACGCCTTTCATCTATCAGGGGCAGGAAATAGGGATGCTCGGCGGCTCTTTGTTGAAGCGCTGCGATTTCCGCGACGTCGAATCCCTCAATTTTCTGGCGGGTCTCGAAGGCGACGAGGTACCGGTCGGCCTGGCCGCCATGTCGCGCGACAACGGGCGCACACCAATGCAGTGGGATGACTCCCTCACCGCCGGTTTCACCTCGAGCGAGCCATGGATCGATGTTCCGCCATCCGCCGCTGTCATCAACGTTGCGGCACAGATCCAGGATCCAGGATCGATCCTGTCGTATTACAAGGCACTCATCGATGCTCGTCACCGCGTTCCCGCGCTGACGGAGGGCTCATTCGAGCGCATCGACGTCGGTTCACCGGCGCTCTTCGTCTATCGTCGACGGACGGCGGGCAGCGAAGTTCTCGTGATGGTCAACCTCTCGGGCTCGGTTCAGACCCCACATTTTCCGGCCCCGGACGAGGCATGGGCACCCTCGCACTGGAATCTGTACCTGGGTAATACGGATGTACCGCTCACCGTCGACTCTCTTCAGCCCCAGGACGGGGAAGATCTCGACGTACGTCCGCACGATTCAATGAAGCCCTGGGAGGCACGCGTCTATCTACGCGTGCTCTAGCCTGTCCTCGCTGTGCAGCACAGAGCAAAGCGCCAAGCGGCGGATCCTCTACCTGCCAGCATGGAGCGCCCGCCATGCCCAGACAAGGAAAACGCGGATGAGAAGAAGTTATCTTCTCATCCGCGTTTTCTGTTGCTGTGTTTCAGCCGTTGCGGCGCTTGGCAGCCACGAGCGAGGCACCCGCAATCGTCACGAGGCCGGCCAGGAAGCCCAGACTCGTCGCGTCTGCACCGGTCTTAGCGAGGCGCGGTGCGGGGGGTGTCGACGGCGTGGGCGTCGGCACCGGGGTCGGGGACTCCGAAGGCGTCGGCGTCGGAGTCGGCGTCTCCGAAGGCGTCGGGGTCGGGGACTCCGAAGGCGTCGGGGTCGGCGTCTCCGAAGGCGTCGGGGTCGGGGACTCTGAAGGCGTCGGAGTCGGCGTCGGAGTCGGAGTCGGAGTCGGAGTCGGAGTCGGAGTCGGAGTCGGAGTCGGGGTCGGCGTCGGGGTCGGAGTCGGGGTCGGCGTCGGGGTCGGCGTCGGAGTCGGCGTCGGGGTGGGCGTGGGCGTGGGCGTTGGCGTGGGCTTAGGCGTAGGGACCAGCTTGTTGTTCAGGTTCAGCGCAAAGAGGTGATCCTCGCTGAGCTTGAAGGTCGCCTCACGGTTGTTGGCCTTGAGGGTGACGCCCTGCGCAGTATCGAACACGCGGCTCTCAGCCTCATTCCAGGTCACGCCATCGGCTGCAGGGAGGTCACCCTCGGAGACGGTCACCTCGGTGCCCAGCGGGAGGGCGCCCGGGTAGCTGTAGCTCTTACCCGCCTTGACGGTCGCCTGGTAGGTCTTATTGACCGACGGATCGGCGTCGTTCTTCAGCGTGATGTTGAGGGTATACTCGAGGTCCTTCGCGTTGTCGGGGAGCTCGCCGTCAACCTTCTTCGTCACGGAGAAGCTCTGGTGCGCAAAAGCATCCGCGACCGCACCGAAACGCATCACCTTCGTGACGGGCGAAACCTTCTTGCCGGGCACGTTGAACTTCACGGTGTTGGAGAACTTGCCGACGATGTCAGCGGCGCGCTTGGCGCCCTCGACGCGAGTCGGAATCTCAACAATCGCCGACTGGTTCGCGGGGATCTCAGGGAAGGTCACGGTCAGCTTCTGGGGCGTGCACTCGACCGTCGAACCAGTACCAAAGGCACCCTTCGAGGTGTCCTTGCTCAGGCGCTTTCCCTCGGGCGTGGTCGGATCGACGACGACGAAGGTGTGCTTCTTGACGTAGTCGGTCACCGTGGCGCAGTCGTAGCTCCAGTTTTCGCCGGCGGGAACCTCGTCGACGATCGACGCGCCGGTCACGGCCGTATCACCGGCGGGAAGAATCACGCGCCACATGATGGCCTTGTTCTCATCGCCATCCTCGCTGTCGCTCAGGCCAATCCAGCCTTCCTTGACGGTGCGGGCTTCACCGGTGGGGCGCACGACCATGTTGACCTTGCGCGAGAGCACCTTGTTGCCAACCTGCACCTCAAACTGATCGTTGGCTGGTCCGGTGTACTGAACCATGGCGCTCGTCGTCACGGAGCCCGCCCACTCGGCGGCCGAGTTGGCATTCTCGTTGAAGACGACGGTGACGATACCGTCGGTGCCCCACGTGCCACAGCCAACGACGACGCCGGTCGCGGAACGGACGTCAAAGGAACGCTCGGCGGTGGGGCGCAGGATCGGCTGACCCGTGTTCGCCTCGGCAACGGTCGCGTCGTAGGTGAAGAAGTCGCCGGCCTTGACAGCACCGTTGGTCTTCCACGGCAGCTTGACACCGATATCCCACAGGTTCGCGATTGTCTTCGCTTCCGCACCCTGAGGATTGACCAGCTGCAGGTTGTCCCAGTCGAGGTCAACCTTGTTGTTGACGTTCGTCGTGGGGGCCGGGCACGCAAGCGCCGTGGCCGACGCCGTGCGGGTCGTCAACAGCTGCAAAGCGCCAAAGAAGCTCATTAGCAGAGCAAAAGCTACAAGAAGTGCGCTGAGCCGACTGCTCTTCAACGCAACCATAAAATACTCCTGTCGATGGACATGAGACGGTATCGCCTCAAGCACATAATTATAGAGTAACGAAGCTAAATGGCTGGCAGACAACACATTAGCGAAAAACTATTTAAATAAAATTTCCCTGACAAACCGGCTCTAGCTGCATATACACTGCCCGCAAAAGAAATCTGTAATTGAACCAAATTAATTTTCTACACAGCTGGTCAAACGCGCTTGACCAGGGAAAAAGCCAATTTTTCAAAATAATGTTATTGATCACATTTATGTATGTCATCACCCTATTTGCATGTAGCGCAACCACGAGCCACTCACCCTCTCCCCATGCGTCATCCCCCATCACACAGCAGCATCAAACGCCTCCAATGAGCCACAAAAGGCCACCAAAGCAACCGCACACGGTTGACTACAGCACCATCGTCCACTACTGCCCAGCATGGCATCGACCGCAGGGTTCTCACCCACTCACATTTTGACAGGACCTTTGTCCACACTGGTCCCAACATCCCCTCCTCCGCACGCGTGATCCACTGCTAGCGAAGCACGCACAAAGAAGTGGGCGGGATGAGCATTGCTCATCCCGCCCACTACACGACCTCAGGCACTCACGCACCCCAGGCCTTCGACATCATCAGTGGCTACGACGCTTGGCAGCCACGAGAGACAGGCCCGCAATCGCGACGATTCCAGCCAGGACACCCAGGCCAGCCGCATCGGTACCAGTCTTGGCCAGCTGCGGAGCGGGCGACGGGGTAGCCGAGGGGGTCGGGGCGGGCATAGAGGGAGTATCGGACGGGGTCGGTGTCGGGGCCGGCGCCACCGTGTTGGTCAGCGTCAGCGAGTAGACCTGATCATCGCTCAGCGTGAAGGTGGCCTCACGGTTGTCCGCGGAGAGGGTCACGCCATCGGCGGCCTCAAACACACGACTCTCACCGTCGACCCAGGTGATTCCGACACCGGCGGGCAGATCGCCCTCAGCAACGGTCACGACAGTACCCAGCGGGAGAGACGTGGGGTAGGTGTAGGTCTCGCCAGCCTTGACGGAGGCCTCGAAGGTCTTGTTCACCGAGGGATCGGCGTCGTTCTTCAGGGTGATCGTCAGCGGGTACTCGAGGTCCTGGGCGGACTCGGGCAGGTCGCCCTCGACCTTCTTGGTCACGGAGAAGGTCTGGTGGGCGTATGCGTCGGCGGCCGCGCCGTAGTGGAGGGTCTTCGTGATGGGCTCGACAACCTTGCCACCGGGAACGTTGAAGTTGACGGTGTTGGAGAAGACGCCCACGACGTCGCCAGCGCGCTTCGCACCCTTAATGTGAGCGGGCAGCAGAACGATGGCGGACTGGTTCGCGGGAATCTCTGCGAGCGTGACGGTCACCTTGGAGGAGGAGCACTCGACCTGCGCGGCAGCACCGAAGGCGCCCTTCGAGGTGTCATTGTCCTGACGGAGACCTTCGGAGCTCGTCGGATCGGTCACCAGGTAGGTGTGGTTCTTCGTGTACTCATTAACGACGTCACAGTTGAAGCTCCAGTTGGAGCCCGCGGGGACCTCGTCGACGATCGACGCGCCAGTCACAGCCTTGTCGCCTGCGGGGAACACAACGCGCCACATGATGGCCTTGTTCTCGTCGCCATCCTTATCCTCAGCGAGGTTCAGCCAGCCGTCCTTCTGGTAGCGAGGGACGCCGGGGGTGCGGCGCAGCATGTCGAGCTCGCGCTCAACCTTCTTGCCGAGCTTAACCGTGTACTTCTCACCGCCGGGACCGGTGTAGTGGGTCAGGCCGTTGGTGGAGACATGGCCGTACCACTGCGCAGCGGACTCAACCTTCTCATTGAAGACGACGGTCACCATACCGTCAGCACCCCAGGTACCACAGCCGACGACGACGCCGTTGTTGGAGATGACCTCGAACTTACGAGCAACGTTCGGACGGAGGACGCTCTCCCCCGTCGCGGAGTTGACGATCGAGGCGTCGTAGGTGAAGTAGTCGCCGGCCTTCACGCGGCCGTCGGTCTTCCACGGCAGCTTGATACCGAGGTCCCACCAGTCACCCACAGCCTTGGTCTCACGGCCAGCGTGGTCAACGAGCTGAGCATTGTCCCAATCCAAGGTGACCTTGTTGCTCACATTCGTGGTCGGCTCAGGGCAGCTCAGGGGGGCCGCAGACGCAGGGGCCTGAGCGCCGACAAACTGCGCCAGGCCGAAGAAACTCAGAACCAATGCGAAAGTCGCAAGAAGAACGCCAAAGTGACGGCGCTTCAGGGCAACCATAGAAAACTCCTGTCAACGGGATGTGCGACGGCGTCGCCGCATACCGCACCAGTTTATGCCAATCATCTGCAATATGGTCAAGAATCAGAGCGATTAGTTCCTCAGGCACCACAACTAACACGAGCGACAAAAGCAAACCCCGCCAATTTGTCGGACTAATTTATAAACTGACAAAATTTGTTGTCCGGGCGTGTCGTCCGATGAGCGAACAACCGACCCAGGACAGCGACAAACTCACCAGTCGGTCAGCGAATCGAAGGGTGAAACAACGCCCAGCACAGGTCTAATATCCGTTCACCACTCCCAAGGCCCAGCAGTCGGCCACCTCGCCGCCACCCGTTGACACATCTTGAAGACACTAAACTCTCCGCAACGAAGGGTCACGCCACGCTGCACGCCCGCTCGAGATCCACTGTGACAACGCGTAGGCCCACAATATGCAAGCACGACACGGCACCACGTGACACACCCGACGCCAACAGAATATAAACAGAAAAGCTCCCGCCGGCAATCGACGGGAGCACGAAAAACAAAAAAGCCGGATCATCAGATCCGACTTACTGGTGGGCGATACTGGGATCGAACCAGTGACCTCTTCCGTGTGAAGGAAGCGCGCTACCCCTGCGCCAATCGCCCGAGGTGGGTACGGGATTCGAACCCGTGTATACGGCTTTGCAGGCCGCTGCCTCGCCTCTCGGCCAACCCACCACACCCAATGGGATCGTGTGGATTCCCGATTGAGAGCGGATGACGGGACTCGAACCCGCGACCCTCACCTTGGCAAGGTGATGCTCTACCAACTGAGCCACATCCGCGTGAACCGCTTGTGCGGCCGGGCTATAGCCCGTCAATCCCGTTACCAGGATGACCGTGGGCGATACTGGGATCGAACCAGTGACCTCTTCCGTGTCAGGGAAGCGCGCTCCCGCTGCGCCAATCGCCCGAGCGGATGACGGGACTCGAACCCGCGACCCTCACCTTGGCAAGGTGATGCTCTACCAACTGAGCCACATCCGCGTTTCTCAGAACGTCAACCGTTCTTCGCAACGGGTAAAACCTTAACAGAAGATCTGGCCAGAACGCAAAACCAAAGCCCCGTTATCCAAGTCACACGCTCATTTTCGGGCGGATTATCGCCCAATCGATACACATTCGTGCGAGGCTTGTCGGTATGGAAACGCGACCTGGCAAGGCCTACCCCCTGGGTGCCACCTTTGACGGAACCGGAACGAACTTCGCGATCTACTCCTCGGTCGCAACGTCTGTGACGCTGTGCCTCTTGGACGACGACCTCAACGAAATGCGCATCCCCATGACGGAGGTCGATGCCTACGTATGGCACGTCTATGTCCCACAGGTGCGCGCCGGCCAGCTTTACGGCTACCGCATCGACGGCCCCTGGGATCCCCAGAACGGTTTGCGTTGTGACCCTTCGAAGCTCCTTCTTGACCCCTACGCAAAGGCGATCGAGGGCCAGCTGAAAGATTCTCTGGACCTCCTTTCTTATCAGGTGGATGATCCCCTGACGCTCAAGGGCGGCGATTCCGCCGACGCGACAATGCACTCCGTCGTCGTCAACCCCTTCTTCGACTGGGAGGGCGACCACAGCCCGGGCCACGACTACTCCGAGTCGATCATCTACGAGGCCCACATCAAGGGCATGACGATGCGTCACCCGGACATCCCGGAGGAGCTGCGCGGCACCTACGCCGGCATGGCGCACCCGGCGATTATCGAGCACCTGACGAAGCTGGGCATCACCACGGTCGAGCTCATGCCGATCCAGCAGTTCACGAACGATACGACGCTGCAGGCCAAGGGACTGTCTAACTACTGGGGCTACAACACGATCGGCTACTTCGCCCCGCACAACGGTTACGCGGCCACAAAGGACCCTGGAGCACAGGTGTCCGAGTTCAAGGCGATGGTGAAGGCGCTGCACGCCGCCAACATCGAGGTCATCCTCGACGTCGTCTACAACCACACGGCAGAGGGCAACCACATGGGGCCGACCCTCTCCTTCCGCGGCATCGACAATCCCTCCTATTACCGCCTTGTCGACGGGGATCGTCAGCACTATTTCGACACGACGGGCACGGGCAACTCCCTCCTCATGAGTTCACCGCAGGTCCTGCAGCTCATCATGGACTCACTGCGCTACTGGGTGACCGAGATGCACGTGGACGGCTTCCGCTTTGACCTTGCCTCCACCCTGGCCCGGCAGTTCGCTGAGGTTGACCGGTTGTCCGCATTCTTCGATCTCATCCACCAGGATCCCGTGGTCTCCCAGGTCAAGCTGATCGCCGAGCCCTGGGACGTAGGCGCGGACGGCTATCAGGTCGGCGGCTTCCCACCCCTGTGGTCCGAGTGGAACGGCAGGTACCGCGACACGGTGCGTGACTTCTGGCGCGGCGAGTTCTCCTCGCTCCCCGACTTCGCCTCCCGCCTGGCCGGCTCCTCTGACCTCTATGGGACGACCGGCCGCAAGCCCACGGCCTCCATCAACTTCGTCATCGCACACGACGGCTTCACGCTGCGTGATCTGGTGTCCTACAACGAAAAGCACAACGAGGCGAACCTTGAGGGCGGCGCGGATGGCGCGAATGACAATCGTTCGTGGAACTGCGGCGTCGAGGGAGACACGGATGACGAGGACATCATCGAGCTGCGCTACCGTCAGCAGCGCAACTTCCTGACGACCCTCATGTTCTCCCAGGGTGTCCCGATGATCGCCCACGGCGACGAGCTGGGCCGCACTCAGCGAGGCAACAACAACGTGTACTGCCAGGACAACGAGCTGTCGTGGATCAACTGGGATCTGGACGAGCATGATCACAAGCTCCTGCACTTCACCCGTCACCTCATCCACCTGCGCCGTGATCACCCGGTCATGCGCCGCCGCCGTTTCCTCGAGGGTCCCGCGCGTCGCGGCGGCGAGTCCGAACTAGGCGAGATCGAGTGGTTCACCCCGGCGGGCACGCATATGACGGAGGAGGAGTGGAATCAGCCGTGGGCGCGTTCGACGATGGTCTTCTACAACGGCGACGCGATCCGTGAACCCGACGCGAACGGACAGCGGATTCTCGACGATGACTTCCTGCTGCTGCTCAACGCCGCTCCGGAGGCGGTCGACTTCACGCTTCCGGACACGAAGTACGGTCAGATCTGGCACACGGTCGTCGACACCGCCGGCGATGATGATCGCGACGAGTACCACTCGGGCGACATCGTCCACGTCGGACCGCGCACGTCGTTCATCCTGCGCAATCCGCGCGGACTGTAGGCCACCAACACTAACCACCACCTTCCGGGTACGTCTACCGGCTACTTATCGACCTGGGGGTTGGCGGCGCGTCTGGCCCACAAGACGCATGGACACCCGTACGATTTGATTTGTGAATGAAAACGCGGTGCCCGAGGAGTTTATGCGGGCTCTGCTGTCCCTGCGACAGGCGGACCACCTGCCGCACATACTCCTCGAGGAGGTTCCCTCGCCTCGTCGTTTGGCGCCATTCACGGCGGCGCTCGCGATGCGAACCACCGACGAGGACGAGGCCGGACAGCCCCTATCGACTGGTCGCATGGTGATCCTGCACGACCCCGTGGAGCAGATCGGTTGGAACGGCACCTTCCGCGTCGTCGCTCAGATGCGCGCACAAGTGGACTCAGAGATGATCGGCGATCCGATGCTCTCGGAGGGAATCTGGGGCTGGATGCTCGACTGCCTGGACACGGCTGGCGCTGGTCTCCACGACTTGACCGGCACGGTGACCCGGGAGATGAGCGAGACCTTCGGCGGCCTGGAGTTGCGCGGATCGTCACTGTTTGTCGAGGTCCGCGCGTCGTGGACACCGAACAGTGAGTATCTTGGTGAGCATCTGTCCGGTTGGGCGGATGTGATGCGTCGGACGGCGGGAATCGTGCCCGCCCGTCATCTCGAAGGAGTCTGAGTGCTGGTCAACAATGGCGGCGGCTTGCCGCAGGGCGATACCGATAATCCGGAGCTTATCGCGCAGCCGCGTGGGGGTACCCCCGCTGTCATTGATACCCAGAAAGAGCTTGAGGCAGCAGCGCGTGCGCTGAGCGTCGGTTCAACTCCAATTGCCCTGGACGTGGAGCGTGCTCAGGGCTTCCGCTATGGCTCCGATCCCTACCTTGTGCAGATTCGCCGCGAGGACATTGGCACATTCCTCATCGACACGCACGCACTGCCGGACCTGTCCGTGCTGCAGCCGGGCGTGGAGGATGTCTGGCTGCTGCACGATTGCCTCCAGGACCTGCCGAATCTGCGCCAGGTTGGCCTGCATCCCTCCACCCTGTTCGACACGGAGATCGCAGCGCGCCTCATCGGTCTAGAGCGTTTCGGTCTGGCAGCCGTCGCCGAGCAGATTCTCGGCCTGGGCCTCGTCAAGGATCACCAGGCTTCGGATTGGTCGGTGCGTCCTCTGCCCAAGGAGTGGCTACGCTACGCCGCCCTCGACGTGGAGCTGCTGACGGAGCTGTACTACCGCCTCTCGAAGCGGCTCGATGAGATGGGTCGTTGGGAGTGGGCGCAGCAGGAGTTCGCATACGCGCTGTCGGTGACCCCTCCCGGCCCGAAGGCTGATCGCTGGCGGTCCGTGCCCGGCGCGGGCAAGATCCGTTCGCGGCGCGGCCTCGCCGTCTTGAAGGCCCTGTGGGAGACACGCGAGTCGATCGCTCAGCGCATCGACCTGAGCCCCGGCCGCCTCGTGCGCAACGCCGCCCTCGTGCGCGCGGCCTCGAATCCCCCGCGCAACAAGCGCGCGCTCATGAGCATCAGCGAGTTCCGCTCCCCCGTCGCCCGCCAGTACGAGGACGAGTGGATGCGCGCGCTAACCAGCGTGGCTGCCATGACGGAGGACGAGCTGCCTCCCAAGCGCAAGCCCGTGCAGCCGGGATCGATCCCGGAACCGCGCCACTGGAATCGCATCGACGAGGCCTCGGCCGCGCGCCTGGGAACGGTACGTCACGCGGTCGCTTCGGTCGCATCGAATCTCGGTCTGGCTCCCGAGGTTGTGCTCGCTCCCCAGGTGCAGCGATACCTCGCGTGGGCTCCCCTGGATCCGTCACGCCCGTCGGGTGATGAGGTCGAGGAGCGTATGGTCAATCGCGGTGCGCGCGACTGGCAGATCGATCTGACGCTCGATCCGATTTGTGACGCGCTCGGCGTCTGACCCGGGCGCTCTAGCGGTTACCGATTCGCTCGACGAGCTCGCGGGCCGCGCGCTCGATGCCGTCGGCATCGAAGCCGAACTGCGCGATCATGGCCGCGCGGTCGCCGTGCTCGGGGAATCCCTGCGGCACGCCCAGGCAGCGCACGGGAACGCCCGTCTCTGCCACCGCGTCACGCAGCGACCAGCCGAAACCGCCCTGAACGATGCCATCCTCGACGCTCACGACGCAGTCGTAGTCCCGGGCCAACGTTGCAAGCTCCGGACAGACGGGGATCATCCACTGCGGATCAGCGACCGTGACGCTCACGCCGTCGGCCGACAGGCGACGCGCGGCCTCGATCGCATCGGGCGCACAGGCACCGGTGCCCACGATGAGCACCCGAGCGGATGAATCAGCCACTGCCTCGTCGAAGAGAATGTCCACTCCCCCGACGCTGCGCAGCGCCGGCATGGGTTCGGGCAGCGACCCCTTACGGTATCGGATGACGGTGGGAGCGTCATCGACGTCGAGAGCCTCCCGAAGGCGCGCGCGCAGCGTCTCCTCGTCGCGGGGAGCCGCCAGGCGCAGGCCCGGGATCATCGAGCACATCGCGATGTCCCAGACGCCGTTATGCGAGGCGCCGTCCGCGCCCGTCACGCCCGCGCGGTCCAGCACGACAGTGACGCCCGCGCGGTGGAGGGCGACGTCCATGAGAAGCTGGTCGAAGCCGCGGTTCAGGAAGGTCGCGTAGAGCGCCACGACGGGGTGTGCGCCCTGGTAGGCCATGCCGGCGGCGGAGGCAACGGCCTCGGCTTCGGCGATACCGACGTCGATCACACGACCCGGGTATGCCTCGTGCATAGGGCCAAGACCCACGGGACGCATCATCGCGGCCGTAATGCCGACGATGTCATCACGTTTGGCCGCCTGAGCGCAGATCTCGTCGGCGAAGACACCCGTCCACCCGAAGCGCTCGGGGGCCACCGGGAGACCGGTCTCGGGGTGAATTGGGCCGACCGCGTGGAAGCGGTCAGCGATGTCTTCCTCGGCCGGCGTATAGCCACGGCCCTTTTCGGTGATCATGTGGACGAGGACCGGCTCGTCGAGGGAACGGCCCCGGCGCAGAGCGGTCTCGACCGCCGCGATATCGTGGCCGTTCACAGGGCCGATGTACTTCAGGCCCAGGTCCTCGAACATGACCTGGGGCATCAGCGCGTCCTTAATGCCCGACTTCAGGCCGTGCAGCGCGTCGTAGGCCGCGCGTCCCGGCGTACCGTGGCTCAGCAGGTGCTGTTTGCCCCACGCCAAGGCCTTCTCGTATCTGACAGAGGTGCGCAGCGCGTCCAGGTGAGCCGCGAGACCGCCGATCGTCGGCGCATAGGAACGACCGTTGTCGTTGACGATGATCATGATGCGACGGTTTTTCGCCGTCGCGATGTTATTGAGTGCCTCCCATGCGAGGCCTCCCGTCAGTGCGCCATCGCCGATCACGCCCACGGTCCACGTGCGATCCCCCTGGCGATGCTTTTCGCGCGAGATACCGTCCACCCACGCAATCGACGCGGACGCGTGCGAGGACTCGACGACATCGTGCTCGGATTCACGGCGTGACGGGTATCCGGACAGGCCTCCCGGGCAGCGCAGCGACGAGAAATCCTGACGCCCCGTCAGCAGCTTATGCACGTACGCCTGGTGGCCCGTGTCAAAAATGATCGTATCTTGCGGGGATCGGAACACCCTGTGCAGTCCGATCGTCAGCTCAACGACGCCCAGGTTCGGGCCGAGATGCCCGCCGGTACGCGACACGTTGTCAATCAGGAACCCGCGAATTTCCGCGGCCAATTCGTCCAGCTGATCGCGTTCCAGGCGACGCAGCTCCCGCGGTGCACTGCAGCGCGACAGCAGGTCGCGTGACTCTCGTGTTCCAGACATGAGAACCAGTGTAGTTGCCCGAGCGTCTCATCTACAGATCAAAGTGCATGTCAGGCACGTTCGGCCCGCGCAGGCGACAAGCACGCGCACTAAGATAGGTGGTGTTGGCTCGCCGTACCGCTTAAGGAGGCACTATGTCCGTCACCGTCGCACCCCACGGCCTGTGGAAGTCCCCCATTTCGGGCGATTCTTTCACTGCCCGTTCGGTCACGCTCTCCCAGGTTCGCGTCGACGGACCCGACACCTACTGGGTGGAGGGACATCCGCGCCAGGGCGGACGTGGGACGCTGCTGCGCCGCCGCGGTACGGGGGAAACGGGTGAGGTTCTGCCTCTCATCGATGGTTCCCGCCTGCCCGATGTCGGCACGCGCGTACACGAGTACGGCGGCAAGGCATACGCCGTTCACCACGGCGTCATCGTCTTCTCCGATCAGACTGACGGCCGCGTCTACGCCTTCGATACGGCCGATCCGCGCCGCGTCGTGCGTCCCCTGACGACCCTGTCGAAGGTCCGCTACGGCGACTTCTGGATCGCCGACGTGCGCGACCTCGTGTACGCGGTAGCCGAGGACCACTCCGCCCCGGGCGAGCCCGTCAACAAGATCGTCGCTATTCCTCTCGATGGCTCCGCCGCCCGCGACGACAGCGCGATCATCACGGTCTTCGAGGGCACTGACTTCGCTCAGGCACCGACTGTCTCCCCCGACGGAACGAAGATCGCCTGGATCACGTGGAACCACCCGAACATGCCGTGGACGTACTCGCAGCTGCGCGTCGCATCCCTGACCTTCGAAGGCGCCATCGACCAAGAGGTCGTCCTGGTCGATCGCCCGGGCGTGTGCGTCTACGAGCCGCGCTGGACCCTCGACGGCGACCTCATCCACGTGGATGACTCCTCCGGCTGGGCAAACCTGTACCGCACCCAGGGCTTCGTGTGGCAGGAGGGCGAGGACCCGAACGCGTGGACCTCGCGTCTGCGCACTCGCGCGCTGCACCCGGGACGTCACGCGTTCTCGCACCCACACTGGCAGCTCGGCCTTCACTCCTACGACAACTACGACAACGACTACCTCGTGTGTTCGTGGGCCGAGGACCAGATCTGGCACATCGGCACCGTGCGCATCGACAACGGCATGGCCGAGGAGTGGGCAACCGGCTGGTGGCCCATCGGTAACGTCGCCGCTGCGGATGGCCGCGTCGTCTTCCTCGCGGACTCCGCAACGCACACTCCCGCGATCATCGAGGTGTCGCGAGGCAAGACCAAGGTGCTGCGTCCCTCGTCCGAGGCCGAGGTGCCCACCGCCCTCGTCTCCACGGCCGAGATGCTCACCTGGAAGACCTCGGACG
>ERZ772908.145-NODE-145-length-17257-cov-2.94053_pt1 | contig 17257 bp, 34 predicted proteins | sample MGYA00512121_ERZ772908 | MGnify/ENA primary metagenome ERZ772908 (study PRJEB29015, sample SAMEA2738084) | human oral metagenome | biome: human oral; feature: human-associated habitat; material: saliva | place: China | collected 2264 ... | reverse complement strand
GAAAACGACCAAATAAAGAACGATGTAAATTTTTAGCTTTCTTTTGCATTTGCATGGCTTGTACATCTAAATCTTCAATAACAACCGTATCATAGGTTTGATAAACCATTGTTGTAAACTTATGAAGCAAGTCATTTTGAATAGCTGTCACACGTTGATAACATTTTTGAAGTTTGATTCTCACTTTAATATATTGTTTTGAACGTGTAGCTTTTTTGCCATTTTCGTGACGTTTCCTGGCTAATAAACGTTGATAGTGTTTAATTTGAGCATATAAACGGTCTAATTGTTTTGGAAAAACTTTAAAAGAACCGTCAGTATAATCAAAATGATTCACATTTGCATCAATAGCCGTTTTTTTACCTGTTTTAGGCAAGGGTTGTTCTGGGCAATCAATTACAATAGATGCATAATAAGAATTACCAATTTTAGTAATGGCACAATGTTTGATTTTTCCATCAGGTAAATCATAGCCTTTAAAAGAAATGCTATACCATGTACCTTTATAAGCATGAGGTTTATCTAAAACAAGTTTTCCATTTTTAATACGTGCACTATCCGTTTTAAAACCTTGTTTTGGACTTTTCTTAGAACGAAACGATGGCTTTCCAACTTTTCGTTTCTTTTTTTTAGAACCTTTCTTTTTAGGTTTCTTACTGCAAAAAAAGGCAGACCACGAATGTGCCAAATCTTTAATAGCCATTTGTAAAACTCGTGAAGATAAAGAATATTGCCAATCAGCTTTATCAGCAACTAATATATTTTGAACAACACGATGTGATGGTGATGGAAATAATGCCAATAATTCTTGTTCTTCTTCAGAAAAAGTAATCGTCTTATCTTTAATGGCTAATTGTGATTTTTTTCGAAGATCAACAGGAACCATTTCAACACGTTGGTCATAAAGATCATTCCATAATTCTAATCCTTGATTCCAACAATAACGACGATAATCACATAAATCATCAAGTATTTTTGTCATTGTTTGATTAGGATATAACGCTACTTTTTTTGTTAATTTCATAAGAGCTCACCTCCTTGTCTAATTTAATGTTATGTCTATAGTTTACAATGATTATATCTTATTGTCTATTGTTCATTGCACTAGGGTGTCATTCTTTTTTAGTCATGTTTTTAAACAGATGAATGGTTGTTTGACGGTTGAGATGACCAGGAACGAACCACTCTAAGAAATAGTCTTTATTGGCTGTTTCAATGAGATTTAATTGTGGTATAATGTAGCCATAGACGCCAGGTTGGCGGGAAATGGGGATTTTTTGATCAATTTGTAAAACATCAAGCATAGTTATCCTTCCTTTTTTTCTGTTGATAAAATAACGCTTCCATCGTCCAAGATAAGATGATGGTAACGATTCACATGTTTTTCCATAATTTGGTCAAAGTAAGGTTTGACCTTGCTATCAATCATTTTATAGTATTTTTGGTTTGTCTCATAAGGTGTTGTTTCATTAGGATTAAAGAGAGCAGCCATGTCGTCTAAGAATTCTTTTTCTTCGTCTGAAAATGTAATGATGTTCTTTTAAGACGATACAGACCTTCACACATGTAAGAAAGTACCCATTTGGTATTGTAAACCTTGTTCAATGACATGTGTTCATTATCATGATCATGTGTGCCATTAAAATGGTCTACGAAGTCTTCAAGTGCTTCTTTCTTTTGAACAAATTGATAACGTTCAATGTCAGCAGCTTGTTTAGCCACACGAGCAGAATGGTAGCGACTATGAGCATCGTCAAGCTCTTTACTGAGTTTTTCAATCTTGTCTGAAAGTTCTTTTTCGTCAATCGTTTCATCGATTTCGATTTCTTTGAGACAAATGTCGTCGATTGTGAGGTCATGACGGTTCATGTCGTTATAGAGACGTTCCATGTCTTGGTAGCTCTCAGTGCAGTAGTTTCCAAGAGTTTTATTCTTTGCAATAGTGGTTACAAAGGGATAGTCGCAAGTAGCAAATAGTTCTTCAAGTTCATTAATCATTTTTTTATCCTTTCAAGGCAACTTTTGCAAATGTTGCAGAGAGTTTTTCACCTGTCTTTAATTTGTCTTGGTGAAAATGCCCATCTTTGGTTAAATCAGCAAAGGTTGGGCCTAAGTCTTTACGTGGGAAGAAGAAGCGTTTATCGCCATAAACCTTAGCGGTAATGCCTTTGACAACAGGAGAGCAGTCAGAGAGTTCTTTAAGACTGCCATCACTGTAGCGGATGTGAATTTCCGTGCGAGGGTTGACGAGGTCGCTATGCGAGACATCATAAGGGAGGTCAAAATTTTTATTGACTTCAGTGTAATAGGTTGTGTCAAACCCATAACTTGTAATAATGTCACGTAAGACATCCAAGTCTTTTTCAGGTTCGTCAAAGATGACTGATTGTGGTAAATGTCTACGGTTGTAGCTCGTTGCTAAATCGCTTAAAATAGGGTCACCTGAGGATTCCCAAAGGCTAAAAGTAGCCATAAGAATGTTGTCGTCTAGTTTCAAGTAGTCACTGAGGTCGTAATGGTCTTCAAAGAAGGGTACTAGACGAGGACTGGTGATACGAAAGAAATCTTTGGCTTTAGGATACAGGTCTTTGGCACGTTTCAGCATATTTTGAAGAAGGACAACAGCCGCACGGTTGGTACGGTGGAAGTAGACCGTTTGATACATTTGGTAACGAGCCATGATAAATTCTTCAATAGCAAAAAGGGCACGTGCGTGAAAGACAATGCGTTTGTTTTCAAGCGTAAAGGCACGGATAATGCGTTCCTTATCGTAGTTTCCAAAGCTTGTGCCTGTGAAATAAGCGTCACGAAGCAGATAGTCCATACGGTCAGCGTCTAGTTGACTAGAGATGAGGTCAGTGACATCTTTATGTTTAGAAGCATGAGCAATGACGTCAGCCACTTCTTTTGAAAAGCCTGTTTGATAGCTTTCAAGCACGTGGTGAATTTCTGTTTCTGGATTCGTTAAAATCTCACAAGTAACCGCTTCATGGTCAGTGCCAAAAAGCGTTTCAAAGGTGTGACTGAACGCGCCATGACCGATGTCATGAAGAAGTCCAGAGATAGACGCGAGATAGGTTTTTTCAGCTGTCCAACTGGGATGGTTTTCCAGGTGTTGACCAATGGTTTTAGCCAAGTGATAAACCCCAATGGAGTGACTGAAACGTGTGTGTTCAGCGCCTGGGAAGGTGATTGAAGCGGTAGAGAGTTGCTTGATATTACGTAAGCGTTGAAATTCTTTAGTGTCGATAAGACGCGTAATAAGTGGGTCGGTGATCACGATATCACCGTGAATCATATCGCGGATTACAGTTTCCATGGGGTATATCCTTTCTAATAAATCTTTTTAGTAATTGTAGCTAGTTTGTTGTTTTTCCATTCGTAGACTTCTTTGAGTTCTGGTTCGATGTCATCAGGAATAGTCATAGATTCGACAAAGATGCGGTCTTTGTTTTTATAGTCGTCAAAGCACCAACGATAACCGTTAAGATTATTTTGGATGAGTGAATAGTCACTGATCCAGACGGATGTGTAGTTTTTAGCTTTGTCAACAATGCGGTACAGTTTCATGGGGATTTCTCCTTTTTAACAAAGAATTAAATAGTCAGTCAGGTCTTTGATGGAGGTAAAGACTTTTTTTTCAATAGTGTTGTTGTAGACGGCATCTAAAAAGGTGACATAGTGATCACCACAATTAATAATTTCGATAGCATAGTGTTCGCTGATGAGGTCGATATAACGACCCTTAACGCGAATTCGTGGCAATTGTTTGTAGTAGGTACTATAGGCATGGCCAATAGCAGCGCAAAGTGTCGTCATATGTTATCCTTTCTTCGTTAAATTTTGCAAGTTGATACGGTCGACTAAACTTAACATGTGTGAGCCTGGATAGTCTGGGCCAAAGGCACCTTCTGGCAGACGATGGTCGTTATAATTATCCATTTTATAGAAATGACCAAAGAGACTAGCATTGTCTTGCCAGTTTTGATAGATAGGTTTTTGCAAATTACCTAAGAGTTTCCAGTCGTTATCAAATTGTTGGAAGAAGGTTTGGAAATAGGTATAGTTTCCTGAATGGATGCGACGTTCAACGTTTGAAGCGTCATTGTTGACATAGAGTTCTAGACAGGCGCCAATGGCTTGAGAGCGTGACACACCTGCTTCACAATGGACAAGAATGTGATAATGGTGTCTTTTTGCAAGGTCACCAATGGCTCTAATGGTCTTTGCTTCTGTATCTGAAAAGACGGGAAGGTCTAACCCTGTTTGTTCTTCAACGGTTTTATTTGGGTCAAGTCTATCAGCAGCGATGTCGATAAAAGGAACACGAAAAACGTATTTAAGATTTTTGACAGGACGAAAGACGACAGGACAATCGTTATCATTACGAATATCTGTAATTGAAATAATGATATAATCTTCTTTCTTAAAGTCAAAGGGCCCACCGTAGTGAGCCGCAAGAAAGGCTTTTTCGGCAGACATAACGGTGATTTTTGGCATGAGCGTTCTCCTTTAATTGTGGGTTAATTAGTTTTTACATCGTGATTTTGAAATTTGCGGTAATCATACACGCGTGTTTTTTGAATGGATATTTTTTATTAAGCCTTACCGTTTCAAAGCTATCTTTGACAAAGTGTCCGTTATTAAGGGTGGCTTTAATAAAACGTGTTGTAGTGTTTGTTTTGCTTAAAAACGTATCAAACAGAATCGTGCCGTTTGTGATACCTTTGGTTGCTAATTCAGATTCGATGGTTGCTAAGTCTTGTATTGGTGCCTTGTAATTTCTAGATAATACAAGAGCGTCAAAACTGTCGTTAGTCATAGTGCGTTTTCCTTTCTTAGTTCAGTACAAGGTTACAATAGTCTAGATAGCTTTTAAGCGTATCAATGAGACTTTCAAAGAAGTAATTGTAATCGGTGGCAAAGTGATCTTTGTAACACACTTGATAGTGGAAGTAATCGCCTTGAAGACGTCTTAAAGCTGCTTTTGTTGTAATTTTTGCGGTTTGACATTTTGAGCGTTTTAGGCGGTCATCCGTTTCATAGTAGGCTTCATTCAACATTCTCAAACTTTCGGTTTCGAGTCTAAAGCCATTTTTAAAAAATTGATTCATAATCTTAACCTCTTTTTTGATACTGATTGCGGTAAGCGACAATGGTGATGTCAGTTTCGTTTAAGATAAAAGAACGGATATCGTTCCAGTCGCCACCTGCAAGTCCACAACCGATATAGGCCGGAACGTAAGCGGGTTTTCCTGCTTTTTTGGCACGCGCATCAAAGCGTTTAAGGGCACTTTTGAGGGTTAGCATATCGGTATAGCAAACGCCTGTCATACGACTGTTGCCAAAGGTAAATTGACTAAAGCTGTTGCAAATAACAAGGTTGCTACTTACACGAACGGGTTGGATCCAACCAAAGCGTTCTTTAGGTTTAGTATAGGTTTTAGCGAAGGCGTGAAACGCTTCTTTGATTTCTGGGTATTTGGTAGCGAGGCTCTTAGCGACGCCTGCGCCCATCACATTTTGGCAGTTGACTTGATGCATAATATAACCGTCAGTGATGGTTGTAATATCTCCTGTAATTTCTCGGGCCATAGGATAAGCCTCTCTTTCTATATATTTTTTTCAGCAAGACAAAAACTGTCTTTTTCACAACCTAAACCATGGGTTTCGGGGAGGCGCGTTAGCGGCTCAACCCGCAAAAAAGCCGCTAGGTGCGTTAGCACCTACGGGTCAAAACGTTCGGACATGACCGAACGTTTTTAAAGAAACGACCTAAAAACGTTTGTCCATTTTTGTCCGAGATTTTGTCCGAAAACTCAAATTCTCGGACAAAATAGGTGGACACACTGTCTAAAAACAGCAAAAATGAGAGACCTCAATCCCAAGCCCCGTAAGTTTTCATTCGCTTTCATGAAAAGAAAAATGAGAAAAGGGCTTCTCGGACAAAATTTTGTCCGAATTTGTCCGAAAAACGTCCGATTTTGTCCGAAAACTGATTTCTCGGACAAAATTCTTTGTGAAAATTTCACGAAAAACTTTGAGGTATCAAGTGAATAATCCTTGCATAACATTTTTGTCCGAAAAATGTCCTTTTAATGTTGTTCTCATAAAGGACGTCAATCACGTGTGGTTGTTTGTTTTCATGCGTTTTCAAAAAATGTCTGATTTTCATTTTGTCCGAAAATGTCCGAAATCTTGAGAGCGAATTTATGAAAGCGGACAACCATGCGGGTTTGAGGTCACTTTTTTGTCCGAGAGACGTTTTGGAGCTAAAATTTATCGGACAAATTCTCGGACAAAATGAGCCCTTCTCGGACAAATTCTCGGACAAAATGAAGAGCCTTGGAAAAATATTCAAATCATGTATAAAGCCCTGCATATAAGGGGCTTAGAGAATTTTCTAAGAAGAAAATGAGAGCCTGAAAGCGTTTTCAAAAGAAAATTTTCGGACAAATACTCTAAAAAGTTCTATATAAAAATTAATAAGAAAAAAACCTATAGAGGTTTTTTTGGGGACGGACATTTTCGGACAAATGCTAGATGGCTTGTTCGTTCGTTTGTTTTTCGGCTTTTATGTTTTAGAGCCTACACGCGCTATTTCGGCTTTTGATTTTAGAACCTACACGTCCTATTTTTGGCTTTGATTTTTTCTTGCGTATTACGTCTACCTGTGCTATACTAAAGACAAATCAAAAAGAAACGAGGACTGATTACGATGCGCGTGCTTTTACGATATAAGGAACCTGTTTGCCTACTTCTAAGTTTTGCAGCGATTTTATTAGTCGTGACCGTTTATGGGCTGACACATGGGTTTGACAGTAGCGCAACCGTAGATCATAAGAGCCCTCAAATCTTACAAGAATTACTACCTGTTGATGACTAAGAAAGGATCTTAAACATTATGATTATTGTAACTACTAAAAACGCAGACAACACTTACAAGGCTCGTATCAATGGTTTTGATACCACGATTACACGTGATGAAGCGGCACAATTCATCTTGGCTGGAAAACTCTGCCGCAAGGTGAATCAACCCTATACGTCACTAGCTCAATTAGACCGCTATGTGAAGGTCGCTTAATGAGTAAGTTAGATCGTTATGCTAACGCGTCTGCAGGAAAACGCGAGGAACGTATCTTTTTGGTATTTGCCAAGTTAAACACCAAGAAGACTTTTTCGGCTTTTGACCTTATGGCGCTTCAGGATATGAATGGGGAGTTGCTTCAGGTGGCTCCTAAAACCATGCTCAGTTATTTGAGAGCTATTCAATCGGCTCAAGTAGGTCAAGACGCTTATCAAAAACATTTAAGAAAACCCTTTGATAGCCATGCCTATGCGGTAGGTGACCATGAACAGATGGTCTATGCCCGTGAGCAATACCGTAAATGGCAAGGTTTGACTAAGACACCTAAAGATGAATTGGTGCAATTTATGTTTAATCATAACCACTATTTAGACCCTGAGACTTTTTATACACGCTTAGAACAGTCTCTCTTGGTCTTTGGCTATCTTGCCTTGAAAGGATAAAAAAACATGTTAGAACAACTTAAAACCGCTGGCTTATCGGTAGTTAGCACGTATAAAACAATGACAAAAGCAGGCGATGCTTTGAAAACCGTTACCGATAAGGCTAACAAGGACTTATTGAATCTTCAAATTGACGTAAAGACATATGTGTCAGATCTTCATCGTGAGTTGATGGACGCTAAAACGGCAGATGAGGTCGCAAAAGTAACGGTTAAAGGACTTAGCGACCATGCAGCGTTTTGTCGTCAGTTAGATGATATTAAACGTTCTGTGGATGTGGCTAAAGACGCTTATGTAGAAGTGGGTGGCGTTCCTGGTCATCGTTTTAACAAAGACCTTGTAGACATCATCAAGGAAGACTTGGATAAAGCATCACTCATGTTTTGTCTAGCTGATCATGTGCGTAAGGTCTGTTCTTATGATTGCTAGTAGGCAGTTAATTCGGTTAGAATCAGATGTACGAGCATCACGTTTGTCTGAAGACAAGAAGGAACAATACCTCAAGTGGTTGTCAGATATGCGCCATGTTAATCGTGCGCTGACCTATTGTGACGACCTTTATTTTGCTTTAGAATATTATGCAGCCTGTCTCAAAGAAATTAAAGAAAGTTTGGGGACGCTCGCATGATTTGTGGACTAGTTGCCTTGATGGCGTTGATTGGTTATATTACTGTTGTTTTATGGAAGGATAAAGAATGAGTTTAAAACGCATACTTGTCAGTAGTTTAATTGGTCTTGCTATTATTAGCTATTATTAGTCTTGGCCTTGTTATTGGTTATTTTCTTGATCCAAGACCTTTATCTAGCTATGAAGATATGGCTTTGTTTGCTTTTTTGCTCAAACAGTGGTACATGATCCCTTGTGTTGTTTGTCTTGGTTTTTTCTTTTGTGGTTTTATCGGAGAAATTGTTTTACTTCTTCTTGGTAAAGTTGATGGAGATGGGATTTATTGGTGAGCTCTAAGAAAGGAAAAACGATGAAGTGGATTTTACGTTTTGTTGTTGGCTTTAGTTATATGGCTTTGATTATGACTTTAGCGCTACTCATTAGACCTGAAAATGCCTCTAAATTTTGGGCATCTGTGCATGACTTGTGGCCATTAGTTGCTTTTGTAATGCTTACGTCGTCACCCATTATTGGCGATACCTTTATTGGAATGGCTAAGGAATGGCGTGATCGTAGAAAGGAAAAGGCTTGTTAATGGAATTCGGTTTATTAATTTTATTGATATTTGTCATGGCATTGATTCCCGCTCTTTTAGTTATGGGTATCCTGGCCATGTTAGTCTATATCTGGCGTAGAGGAACGATTTAGATGGACGTTATGAAAAAATTAGCTCTTGTGTTGATTCTACTTGCGACTCTAGTGCTTGTGTGCGTTGTTGCCTATAATATCTTGCAAACGAGTAATCCTAGAAATTTATTAGCTTCTGTAACATTGCTTGTCCGACTTGCTTTACCGCCGTCTATTTTGCTTACGATCATTATTGCTATGTTAACGCATAGCAAGGGATAGTTTTGAAAAAGATAGTCATTAGTCTTGTTCTTGGCCTTTTATTAGCGCTCATAGGTTTTGGCGTTTCTAGCATTCACCAAACGAGTGACGCTAATCAATGGCATGATTTTTTAAAGACTTTTGGGCTACTCTTGCTTGTGCCTTTTGGAGCCTGTGCAGTTTTATTTGTTGAGATTATTAAAGTTTATCGAAAGGAACATTAATGGAATTTAAAGATTTTTTAGCTTATTTAAAGACGCTATCACTCCCTGCAGCGTATCAAAAAGCCATCGACACCTTAAAACCTTATGGCTCTGTCATCATTTCCTTTGAGCGTACCTTGGGTCAGCCTGGTGACAGCCTTGTCTTATCGGATCCTAAAGCTTTAGCTTTAGTTTATCAATTCGTTTATTGGGCCTTACGTCGAGACGCTGTGGATATTAACGTTCCTTTAATTGAAGCGTCTATTGGTCCTATGTTGTCCGTGGACATTATGATCAGTAACGTTGGTTGCGAACAGCTTTATACCGAAGAAGCTTTAGAAATTACGCGCATGGATTGGGCAACGCTATTTGTTCATTTACGAGAATATTGTGGTGTCATTTTGACAGATGATGTTAATTCTTTTGTTTATGATGAAGATGGGCTTCATGGCAAGACAAAATCTTTTGTCAATTGTAATGTGCTCTTTGAAAGGACTGAACGATGATTTATGTGTTTGAAGGGCGTGATTTTCCAGGATTTTCTCAGTTAAGCGTCTATTCGCATAAGGGACTAGTTTATTCGCATAAAGGAAGAACTAGGGACGCTTTAAAGGGTCGCGATTTAGCCGATCATGATTGTTCAAAGGCTATTAATGACGCTGTTTTATTTGAAAGGACTACTAAATGACCATCTATGTAGCCGTTAAAGAGACAGATAAGGAACGTCTCTTAGGCGCTTATAGTCGCTTAGATGATGCTTATAAGGCTCTTAAAAAGCAGACAGATGTACGTCCTTTGTCTTACGTCAGACAAGCTTTTAAGAATGGTCAACCCTATGCGCTATTGGGTGTGAGTAATCAGACTTTATATAAACTCTATCGATTTGAGGAAAGGTAGATTTATGGATCAATTGGATAAAAATTTAGCGAAAACAAGGAACGTTTCAGGGAATGATGACTTTGTTGATTCGTTTAATGGACGATTAAAAAACAGTGCTGAAGTTGTAGATGCGCTTAATCGCATTGAGAAACTCATTCTTGGCTTTGATATGTCTGTGATTTATACGTTAAATTCAGACGCTAGTTACATTCTCGCCAAACAGATTCTTTACAGTTATCGTCTCTTGTTAAAAGAAGTAGAGAAAAAGATGCGCTGTACGTTTGAAGCTTCTGGGTTGACGATTGATAGTTATCTCGTGGAAAAAAGTGAGGCTTTAAATGACTTGTTAAAAGGTTATTTGCTAATGCTTGATGTTCGTTAATAATTGTGGTAGAATATATCTATATTGGTTTGGAATCCCTGGATAGCTTTTCGAGCCTGTCCTAAAACGTACCGTAGAGACGATGTTTCTACGGTTTTTATATGCTTTTTTTGGCTTCTTATGTTAGACTAAAGGTATGATTAGAAAGGATTTCTCTTATGGCTTATTTTCGTGCTTCGGCTTCTGATGTAGGGTTACCTGACGCTACTCACGCGACGGTTTGGATAGATTGTACAGACGGTTCAAAATTAGAACCTTTGACGCTTACAGGTGCTGATTTAGAACGTCTCTATTATGTTCTAGGACGACTTAATTATTCTGACCTAACCACTTCAGAAATCACCTTGCCATTACATGGGGCTGATTCGGTTGGTTTTTTAGCTAAGAACGTGAGTCGTGGTCCTATGCCTTTAGAAGATACTATCATGCGTTATATGGGTAGCTTTTTGATGGAAATTGATCAAGACGTGCGTGCCTATGTGTCTTTTTTAAAAGCCTGTGATGGCTTGTCCTCAAAAGGTGACTATGCCTTTGTGCAGATACGATTGGGGGAATTATGACCGCTTTTTTATCCGTTATTTGTGGCATTTCTTTGTTTGTGTTCATTGGTTTTTTATTTTTCTCAGGACTTATGTTTACGGGCGATGGCACGGAGCACCCTATTAAAGATGGTTTCAAGGCTTTGGGACTTTCGTTTGTAGGATTACTTGTCTTTCTTGTAACCTTGCTCATGTTGATTTCGCCTTTTAATCAGACGGTGGCGAAAGAATCCTTGCCGTTAAATAAAACCTTTGTGAGTTTTGAGGATGGTGACAATTTGACGTTTGACGGAAAACTTGATTTGGCTTATCCTTTGTCAGATAGCGAGACACAAATGCTGTTGCGAACAGAGCATTATGCATGTCTTTAACCTTTAGACCAAGCGATTGATGAAGTTGAATTTAATACATCTAAACCTGTCACCAAGGCGCTACTAGAAACCCGTCAAAATGCCTTTGGATTGACAGAAAGCGTTTTAGTTTTAGAATGAGGGAGACTATATGAATAGTTATGAAGCTTTTTCAATGGCAGGATTGATCATGATTGGAATGATTGTGCTGTTTCTTTGTTTAGTAGTTGCCTACGTTGTTATCTGTCATTATAAAAAATAGATAGAAAGGATTAACCCCTATGCCGTTGCGCGTGTTATTATTTTTATTAATTTCTTCTGGCGTTTTAATGCTTTTTTCGTTTGCTGTTCTTCGTTATGTTTGCAAAACTAAAGATAAAAAAGAACGTTTGTTGAACGCTGTCATTTTTCTCATAAGCACTCTTGCTTTTGGTTTTCTTTTTTATTCTGGAACTCAAATCCCTACAAAAGTCGTTAAGACAATGCCTTTAGATCTTTATCGAACGACCTTTCGTTTTGATCAAGGTCTTGATGATAAGCCTCATACGCTTATGGATAGCTCTATTCGTGAGCAGTTGTCTGCTAGTCGCTCGGTAAGGCTTTATTCTATGGACCAGGGAGTTGATGCGGTAGTCGTTAGAGGAAAAGCCAAGGGACAGGTACGTAAGGCGTATGTGGAAACTCGTCAGACGACAAAAGGTCTTCCTTGGACTACGGATGTCTTAGTTCTAGAAACCAAGTAAATGTGCTATAATAAAGGTAACGTAACGAAAGGAATGTTTCTTTATGGTAGTTGTTAAACAATTAGATCCCGAATACCCACGCTTGGGATACGAAATTCAAAAAGGGTTTGTTGTTGATATGCCTCGTGGAGACGGAAAAGCTGAGATAACAGAAAAAGAAGATGGGACATTGACTTTGTCTGAAAGAGACGGTAAATATTCAGTTAGTCTTAAGAATGTGCAGCTGAGTGAGTTTATGGAACATGATGTTCGTGTGGACTTAAAACGTGGTCCTAGAGCTAATCATTTGACTTTAGAAAATGTGACTATTGATGGACCAACGGCGACAATTATTAGTCATGAAGGTGAAAATGTCATTTCAGATACGATTCTGAGTGGTCATGATTATATTGAAACAAGTGGTCAAACGATTAAGCATAGTTTTATTGAAGACGGTACGTTGGATCGTGCAAAACTTATTAATAGTTCTGTTGAACGTAGTTGTGTACGAGTGAGTCTTGTTAAGGACAGTGAGGTTGTAAATAGTGATTTAGATGGTGCCACTGTGACTAAAGATAGTACAATAGAATTGTCTGATTTAATTAAAGACAAAGTGACTAATGCTACTGTTGGTGGCGTTGATTACAATTGGCTTGATGTTTCTTGGTTGGGTGATGACCGCCATTTTAAAGATGGTTATTTTGTAGGAAATGGCAAACATGCTGGTCAATATAATTTTGATAATGGCTACGTTCAAGTGGCTGATGAAGATGCTTATGTTGACAGTTTGGCAAAGCTTATTGTTCATCGAGATCTTCCTTATGCGTGGGATCGAGAACATTATCGTCCTAGTGAAACGCTTAAGGAACGGTTAGAAGATGCTTGGGAATCTCTTCCTGAAGCATATCGTAATGAAACTCTTGAATTGACTCCATTTTTAAAAGAAGTGGTTGAACCTGCTAGCCTAACAGCTGCTGAGATTGCGCAATCTTTTGATGAAGATGACGCCTGGCGTGAAGCTGATGATTTTGTCATTGATGAAAGCCAGTTTGATATGACGCCTCAACAAGGTTTACAGCAATAAGAAAGGAAAAATAGATGGTAGTAGTTAAACGTTTAGATCCAGAATTCCCACGCATGGGTTACGAAGTTCAAAAAGGACTTATGATTGATATGCCTGGTGGTGACGGTAAAGCGGATATTATTAAAGGTGAAGATGGGTCTTTAACTTTGTCTGAAGATGGTGGCAAATATCAAGTGACGCTTAAAAATGTCGCCTTGAGTGATTTTGTCGATCATGACATTCAGGTTAAACTAAAACGTAGTCCTAATGCCAATCAGTTGACCTTGGAAAATGTCATTATCAATGCACCAACGTCAAGAGTCATTTCTTATGAAGGTGACAATACGATTTCAGGGTCGATTTTAAGTGGGCATAATCTGATTGAGATGACAGGGCAAACGCTTTCTGATAGTTTCATTAAAGATAGTGAGCTTGACCAAACGACGGTTAAGGATAGTTCTGTTAAACGTAGTCGATTACAATTGAGTCGTGTTGACAAAAGTACTGTTGTCAATAGTGATTTGATCAATAGCGTGGTGACAAAAGATAGTTCTGTGGAATTGTCTAAATTGGTGAGTGATGAGGTAACGGCTGCAACCGTTGGTGGTGTGCATTCTGGTTGGGCTTTGTCTTCTTTTGATATTGATGAACGTGCCTTTACAGATGGTTATTTTGTTGGTAATGGGAAACATGCGAATCAACCTGATTTTAACCATGGCTATGTACAAGTAGTAGATAGCGAGGCTTATGTGGACGGTTTAGCGCAATTGGTGTTTGATCGTGACCTTCCTTATGCTTGGGATTTGGAAGCCTATCGACCTAGCGATGCGCTTAAAGAACGCTTAGAAGAAGGCTGGACGTCTGTTCCTGAAGAATACAAGGATGAAACAATAGAGATGGCACCGTTTTTAAAGGACGTTGTTGGTCCAACGATTGATAGTCTTGATGACGAAGACGCGTGGCTTTATTTGGATGCACAAGCTGTTGCAGAAGACCCTAGCGCAGTTATTACCGAAGACGTGGATAAAGAAAAGATTCGTCGTGAAGCAGAGAGTTGGGTCATTGATGATCGTGAGTTGCCTCTTGCAGGGACTAATATGACACACGATGATGTTACCATTGATGAAAGTCAGTTTGAAATCAATTCGCAACAAGGCTTGCAGCAATAAAGAAAGGACGTACGCATGAATGACGATGTAAAAGCAATAGCCTATACCCAAATTAGTCAGTGGTCTGACTGTTCTTATGACGATTTGGCAAAGACCAGGGACTTGTTAGGGGATGACCCATTGGCCGAGACCTTTAATAGACGTTTAAAGGGCCTTGATAAGGCTGTGCGCAGGTTGTCGGATTTAGAAGCGGTTATCAATGGCTTTGAATTTGATCTAGCTTACGCTTATCCCTTGGTGGTGAAACAGATCTTGTTTAGTTATCAAGTCTTGTTAGACGAGATTAGAAACGATTTGATTACCGAAGCCTATGAAAGTACCTGTCTTTTAGGGAAAGGGCTTAAAAAGCGAACCTGGGATTTAAAAGAACGTTTGGACGATTGGATGGGCCTTGTGGACGATCATTTGTATCATTAAAACAGCTAGGAATAGCTGTTTTTTAGGTGATATTGTTTGATTGTATGGATACAATTAATACGTCAGTAATTTTGTTTATAATGTTTCATTTTATGTTATAATAAGATTATAAAAGTGAAAGGGATAGATGTAATGGACGTTGTTGTCGAAGAAAAGCGCTATACTGGTGACAATGCACCGAGAGATAGTTTTCGAATTATTGGTGCTTACACAAAGCATAGTGATGCCTATATGGCAGCTAAAAAGCAGTTTGTGTTGAAGCCTCTTGTAACGGGGCGTGAATTAATTGAGCGATTGGTTTATGGTGTAGAGGTTGTGACCGTTGGTCAAATAACAACGAACAATTGTCAGAGGACGATTAACGTTTATCGCGTCAAGGGGGATTGAGTTTAGTTAAGTTATTAAGATAGAAAGGAATTTACCATGACACCAAAAGAACGCCAAGATTACGCGACACGCTTCTTATGTCAGCGTTTCGCAGAACTAACAGCAGAGCTACCAGGAAAAGTGACTTTTAGCGTTGAAACAGGCCCTGAGGGTCGTTTGGTTTGGATTAAAGACGAGCTCTCGGTGACGGTTGACCTCACACCTGACGTCTTTGTGCGCCTCCAAAAAGACACGCGCTATGCTAAAGAAAAAGCTTTATTTAAGCTTGAAGGTGACCTTCCCTTTACGCCTGTGCGTCAGGCTTTGGGTTATTTCATGCTTGAGGTTAAAGCTTTAGTAAACTAAAAAAGAACCTGGATAGGTTCTTTTTTAGTATAAAAACGTATCTTTTTGAAACTTTTGAACAATAATTTGTGTAGTTTGTGTGGTTTTAAATTTAGGATCAGATGCCACATAGTCCGTTAATGTCTCTTGACCAATTGTTACTTTAGCGTCGTCTATAAGTGTTTTTTTAACGTCTGCGAGTGTATATGTTGTTATATCGTCTTCTAAAATGATTTGCTTAAAGTAGTGAAGTCCTTGTTCATAAGCGGTTTTAAGGTTCGTATAGACGGCTAAGTTAGCTGTTTGGTTTGAGGGTAAACAAAGTCCTGGCATATTGGTTTGAAAGGTGGTTAGTTGCGAGATGAGGTAAAAGGCCATAAGGTGTTCTTTCTATTTTAAAAAGCTATCAAGGGTATCATCATTTCAATCAACGCATCCTTGTGGGACGCGACGGTCACCATTAAGCCGTTTTCAGTGTTTTTAGACTGGTTTTGTAAAGTGTAGTGCCAAAATATGGGGTTTTGGTTGTTTTTTAGTTACGGTTGTGCTTCTTTTCTATTATTTCAGCATATCGTCAAGCGTCTTATTGCTAGCTGGTTCTTTGTAGATAAAACGTAGCGCACTACGATGTCCTTTATGCTTTAAGATAGGCTTTCCAAAGATGGCGTATTGGGTCGTTTCTGTGCCATATTGCACTTTATCAAGGATAGGACCGTTGCCGTCAACAATGACGTTTTCGATGTTTTTTTCTTTAACAAAGTTGCCTTGGGTTAATTTGATTTTGTTAGTGTATTTGATGTCATCTTGCTTGGTTTTACTTGTAATTGTGATATATTTGCTCGTTTCGCTTTTAACTGCGACGGTTACCTTGTCATGGTTAGGATGGATCGTACGCCATTCTGTTTTTTGGACAGGAACGTTATAACCACATAGGAAGTTTGTAATAAAGAGCAACCCAAAGAAAAGGAAAGCGGTTAATCCAAGCCAAGGGAGGACAAATTTTTTAAAATCACATTTAAGATCTTCGTAGAAAACAGGTGTCGTTAACAATAAGGCAAAACCAAGTGTGCCAAGCAGGAAATAGACGCTAAAGGATGTAAACATAAGAGACAACCTTTCTATTGTTTTTCTTTTAGTTTATCATCTTTAAGTTATTTTTCCTAACAAAAAACTAAGGTAAAAACCTTAGTTGAAGAAATGCTTAAGTGTTTTATCAGTCGCATCATCAAGATGAACGGTGGCGATGGTTTGACGTTTCTCAATATCTTTATCAACCGTTAAGCCAAACCACTTGCTATCGGTGTGTCTGATGCTGTAGGAAATGTCTGTTACGGTTGTCCCCGTCCCCTTGGTTTCAACTTTATCAATAGCCTTTGAGGCGGTGTCAGTAATCAGATAGGCGTGCTTAAGGTCACCGTTTAGGCGCGTGCCTTTAGACAGCACTTGGGACGGTGTCACAAGGCTAAGGGGCTGATCGATAGGGACTTGAACGTCGTAGGTGGTGTTGTGACAGGTGACGCCGAATCCGATGAATAAGGAGAACGTTAAAAGGATAAAGGTGAAACAACATTTAAAGGGATCAGAACCTTTGAGGATAGCGGGAGCCATGGCGATGGCAAAGCTGATGAGACAGCAACCAATAGGAATTAAAATGCCTAACATAATTTTCCTTTCTAGTCAGTCAAGGTGCTTAACATTGTCTGCACAATCGTGTTAAATATTTCAAGGTTCTTGATGACATGTTCACAAACCCACGCAGCCAAGGATGCCCCCGATTTCAATCGGGGGAGGAATTGG
>ERZ772908.142-NODE-142-length-17382-cov-4.27812_pt1 | contig 17382 bp, 15 predicted proteins | sample MGYA00512121_ERZ772908 | MGnify/ENA primary metagenome ERZ772908 (study PRJEB29015, sample SAMEA2738084) | human oral metagenome | biome: human oral; feature: human-associated habitat; material: saliva | place: China | collected 2264 ... | reverse complement strand
CCCACGGCGCCCAATATCACCCAGGAATCGCAGTGCGCCGAGAAGGTTGGTCTTCCCTGAGGAGTTGGGGCCGACGACGAAGAGGCGCGAGGACAGGTCGAACTCGATGTGGGCGAAGTTGCGCCAGTTCGTGATGGCAATGTGCGTCAGCTTCACGTTGTGTCCTTTCGTTGCCAGACCGGGTGCCTCTCCAGTGTCCCACGGGGTGGAGGCACTGTCAGGACCACCACACGTTGTTCTTCTTGATTTCCCCACGGGCCCACTTCAGGTCAGTCGCGATTCGCAACGAAACGAAGAGCATCATCCTCAAGGAACGACAGATGCTTCGTCGTCACAGTCGCCAAGCGCCTCCTTGTCGATTCTGAATCCGCAACCACCAGATTCTGCTCGAACAACACGCCGCTCGCCTCGCGGGCATTCATACCGGCAACCATCAGCTCCGCTGCCTCAAACGTCCCAGCATTCGTCGCGCCACCCACCGTGATAGTCGAGGCCAGCCTCCGATCCGACACGACGTCACCTCTCACGGTCTCCCCGAATGCACGCGGCGGGATCTCCGCCAAGACAGCCACTATCATCACACAGCGGCGTCCCCACTGCGAATCCAACCGCCCTTGTTTCGACAGCCAGGTGTTTCTTTCTGCCCAGCAGATTCACGCCGAGCTTGAGGAGGAGGGCACTAAGGTTGGTTTGGCTACGGTCTACCGGAATTTGCAGTCTTTGGCTGAGGAGGATTTGGTAGATACGGTCCGCTCCGACGACGGCGAAGCCCTGTATCGTCTGTGCGTTAACGAGGGCCACCATCACCACACTAACCGACCTAAACACCCTGTTCCCTCAGGCACCGCGCCAGCTATACTGGTTTTGCCTGAGGGAACATGTTTTTAAGGGGTTTTCGGCGCCATGATCAAGTGATCTTCACTCAGCTTTGCTGAGACGTGTCAGAAGTTTTTTCGCGTCTGGAAGATCACTATGCCCTCAATCATTATTACTGACGTTTCTTTTTCTTACGGCTCTCACCTGGTACTTGACCGCGTAAGTCTGCAGGTTGGCGCCGGCGAGCGGGCTTTTTTGGTGGGCCCAAATGGTAGCGGCAAAACTACTTTGTTAAAGCTACTAACCGGCCAGCTTACCCCTGATAGCGGGCAGCTAGTTTCTGGCCCTTTCCCGCAAACCATCCCTGATGAAGGTTTTGAGGGAACGGTAGAGCAGTTTATTGATGTGGCCCTGGCGCCGCTAAAGTCTTTGGCGGCGCGTTTTGAGCAGGTCACAGCGGCGCTTGCTAGTGGCGAGACTGGCTGTGAAGGCGAATATGATGAGCTGCTGGCGCAGATGCGTGATCGTGACGTGTGGTCGCTGCAGGCGCGTATTGGTGAGACTCTTAGCGGCCTTGGCTTAAGTGATCTTAAAGAGTCAGGTTTTAACCGGCAGTTAGCTACCTTGTCTCCTGGGCAGCGCTCACGCGTACGGCTAGCGGCTTTGTTGCTATTGGCCCCTGAAGTGTTGATTTTGGATGAGCCCACGAATCACCTTGATGAGCAGGCCACTAGTTTTTTGGTGCATACTCTTAAAAATTGGCCTGGCCCGGTGCTTGCCACCAGCCATGACCGAGCTTTTATTGAAGAGAGCGCTACTGTCATTTATGACCTGGATATAAGCGTGTGGCAGCAGCTGGCTAGGGCCGAGGGCAAAGGTGAGCTGGTAGGCCTGGTGCGTAATGCGGGTAATTACAGCGCCTATCTTGAAGCAAAAACTACTGCCTGCGCTAAACGCTCCCGCATCTATGCTGATCAGCAGGCACAAAAGCGCGGTCTGCGTGAGCACCGGCAGGAAAGTATGCATATCGCTAAGGGTGGGGTACGTTTAAAAACTGCTTCTGGCACGGCTAAGAAGTTTTTTGCCGATAGGGCTGCGGCTACTTCTGTTAAACGTACCCGCAATGACGACGTGCGCCTTAGCCGGCTTGCCCAGCAGGAGGTTCGTAAGCCGCGTTTCTATCAGCTTGATTTTCCTTGTTTTGAGGGGCGCATTGGCGGCGCTTTAGCGGTGTGTGCTAGGCAGGCGAGTGTTTGTGGCAGGCTGAGCCCGGTTAGTTTTGATTTGTCTGCTGGCGAGCATTTGCTTGTCACTGGCCCTAACGGGGCTGGTAAATCTACTTTGCTTAATTGGATCGCGACGGCGGCACCTGCTGTAGGTGCGCAAGCTAGCGGCGTTATTTCTCGCGCCGAACCGGTTAGTTTCATCCCGCAGCGTTTACCGCTTGAGAGTGATGCGGGGTTTGGTCCGCTGTTTTGGCGTGAGGGTATTGGTGAGCGTGGTAAGGGCATATTGCACCCTTCTATGTGGTCAACCCCAATTTGGCAGCTTTCGGCGGGTAATCAAAGGCGCGCGCAGCTAGCTGTTGCGCTTGCTAATAGCCCAGCTGTTTTGATCATGGATGAGCCCACAAACTACCTCGACCTGGAAACTATGCATGTGCTTGAAGATGCGCTGCGCGCCTGGCGTGGCACCTTGATCTTGGCTAGCCATGACCGTTGGCTGATTCAACACTGGCAGGGCCGCAAACTCCAGCTAACCCCACCAACTCAGCCTGCGCTATAGCTACCGCCAAAAGCTAAACCATTACTCAACTTGTTACTCAAACTACTGTTTCTGGGTTGCTAGTAGCGTCCTTGAACACTAACTTCAGGCTTATGACGGATGCGCGCACTGAAGCTCTCCCCACCGCAAGCTCGGCTTCTGCCCTAGATTCACTTTTAAATGAGTACCGCACTCTGGCAACCAGTGAACGTGAAAAGGGCGCCATGTTTGAGGAGCTCACGCGCCAGTTTTTGCTTCACGATGCGCACTTTGCTCACCAGTTCAAAGAGGTTTACCTGTGGAGTGAGTGGCCTGAGCGCCAAACCGGCGATACTGGCATTGATTTGGTGGCTATTCCTGCCAATGAAAAGGATGGCCTGGTAGCGATTCAGTGTAAGTTCTACGCCCCTGGTCACACGGTCCATAAGCGCGATATTGACTCTTTCTTGGCTGCTTCAGGTAAGACGCGTTTTGCCCGACGTATTTTGGTTGATAATTCAGGCACTGATTGGGGTAAGAATTCTCAGGATGCTATTGAGGACCAGCACATCCCGGTTTCCCGCATTACCCTAGCTGACCTGCGCAATTCGGATATTGACTGGCGCACCTATTCGCTGGGTTCAAGGCAGCCCCCTACTACACGTGAACCTAAGGAGCCTCGCCCTCACCAGGTGCGTGCGTGCAGCGCGGTAATGTCGGGCTTCAAGAAGCACGACCGCGGACGATGGTCATGGCGTGCGGCACCGGTAAAACTTTCACCTCTTTGATCATTGCACGCGAGTTTATAGAGCGTGAGCCTGAGGTTGGTAGTGCCCGGATTCTGTTTGCGGTACCTTCTTTGGCTTTGTTGAAGCAGACGCTAGATGACTGGTCTTTTGAGGTTGATTCTGCTTTCACCGCTTGGGCTGTATGCTCTGACACTAAAGTTTCTGCTCGCTCTGATGCCCCAGCAGATTCAACAGTGGATCTACCTATCCCGGCCACCACGGATGCACAGCGCCTCGCGGACTCCCTGAACGCGAACAACGCGACGGAGGGCCTGCAGGTTGTATTTGCCACCTACCAGTCCATTGAGGGTATCCACCAGGCCCAGGAGCTAGGTGGTGAGACTTGGCGCGATTTCGACCTGATCATCTGCGACGAGGCCCACCGCACGACGGGCGCGACGCTGACGGGCGAGGACGAGAGCGCGTTCAAGAAGATCCACAGTAATGAGTTCATCCGCCGCACGAAGACCCTGTACATGACGGCGACGCCGCGTATTTTCGGGGAGAACGCTAAGAGTAAGGCCTCTCAGAAGGATGTAATCCTCGCTTCAATGGATAATAAGGACATCTATGGGCCGGAGTTCTTCCGCCTGGGCTTTGGTCAGGCTGTAAAGGAAGGTCTACTAACTGACTACAAGGTAATTATCTTGACGGTTAGTGAGGAGGAGGTCTCCCAGAAGTATCAGTTGATCGCTGAGATGGATGGCGAGCTAAATCTTGATACTGCCGCAAAGCTAACTGGTTGTTGGAATGCTCTAGCTAAGCGTAAGAACCCTGGCTCAGATGTGGACTATGGCAGTGACTGCTCCCCTATGCGCCGCGCTGTGGCTTTCTGCCGTGACATTAAGGCCTCTAAGCAGGTAACTGATCAGTTCCCTGACCTAGTAAATGGCACCAGTGGGCTTAGTAATCTGACTAATGCCGATGCCAGCGATAATCTGCAGGTTGAGTGCCGCCACGTTGATGGCACTATGAACGCGGCTGTACGCGCCCAGGAGATGGCTTGGCTGACGGAGGGCGCGGGCACAGATGAGGAGCCGGTTTGCCGGATTCTCACTAATGCGCGTTGCTTGAGCGAGGGCGTAGATGTTCCCACGCTGGACGCAGTGCTTTTCCTGTCGCCGCGCAAGTCGCAGGTGGACGTCATTCAGGCGGTGGGCCGCGTAATGCGCCGCGCAGAGGGCAAGGACTTTGGCTACATTATTTTGCCGGTAGCTATCCCTGCCGGCATGTCACCTGAGCAGGCGCTGGACGACAACAAGCGCTTCCAGGTCGTGTAGCAGGTTTTAAAGGCTCTGCGAGCACACGACGAGCGCCTGGACGCGGCGATCAACTCGATGGAGCACAACGGCCAGGGCCCAGAAAACATCATTGTTGACACTGTTTCGCTGGCTAGCGACAAGCGCAGTTCAGATCCACTTGATGGGTCTAGCACCGAGCCGGGTGGGCAAGATCCGCTGGCTACCGGGGTGCAGGGGCATCTTGCTCTGTTGCCTTCAGATTGGAAGGAAGCCGTCTTTGGCAGGATTGTTAAGAAAGTGGGTTCTTCCCTTTACTGGGTGGACTGGAGCAAGGATATTGCCACGGTAGCAAACAGCTACATTCATTTGATTAACCAGCTGCTTGAGGATCCTCAACGTCAAAGTGCGTTCCAGGATTTCGTTAAGGCCCTGCAAACTACTTTGAATCCGGCTGTAGACCGTAACGCTGCGGTGGAGATGCTGGCTCAGCACATGCTGACGGCTCCTCTGTTTGAGGCTATGTTCCCGGATCATTCTTTCTCGAAGCAGAACCCGGTCAGCCGGGCTATGAACACCATTGTGGAGATGCTGGCGTCGCACTCGATGTTCGAAAACGAGCGCACCTCTCTGGATGCCTTCTATCAGGCGATGATTGAGCGTATTGAGGCAGTGCACACCCTGCGGGCAAGCAGGAGATCATGCGGACGCTCTACGATCGTTTCTTCTCCCAGGCCTTCCCGCGCATGAGCGAGCGCCTGGGCATCGTCTTCACACCCGTCGAGGTCGTCGACTTCATCATCCGCAGCGCGGACAACGCGATGCGCACGGCGTTCGGCCAAAGCTTGGGCGATCCGGGCGTGGCCATCATCGAAACAAAGACGTCGAAAATGATAAAAGCTGCTTAAGCCCTTGAACCCCTGTTGAGCAGGGGTTTTGCTGTTTCTAGGACTGTTCGCGGGCGTGCGGGAGGCCATGTGATCTGGTGCTCGTCGCCGTTGCTGCCACTCGTCAGGCACGCTTTTCTGGCTGAGGGGGTCTGCTGGTGGGCTTGCGTTAGGCTGGATTCTAGCGAGTCTTGACCGTAGGGGGGGGGAAGATGTTGGTACAATCTTTAGTAGTTACTTTCTGGGTTGGTAAAGGCACTACCGGATAGTGTCGGAGCCCGGCGGAATAGGAGGTGTCGCGCGTGAATGATGCGTCCGAGAAGACGACGATGGACTTCTATAACATGTCGGATTTTTTGCGCGGACAGTCGTCCAAGATCATCACGAAGCTGTTTGAGGAAGACGAGGCGGCTTTTGTGCTGAAGAACGGTAGACCGTTGGCTGTGTTGATGTCGATTGAACGCTATGAGCGACTCATGAAGGCCGGAATCGACATCACCGAGTACTGAGGATTTTCAACGAGGGATTTTGGATGGCAGTGAAAAAGACAGAGCTTTATTCCTTACTCTGGGAAGCTGCGAATAAGCTTCGTGGCGGTGTGGAGCCAGCCCGCTACAAGGACTATGTACTCACTCTACTGTTCTTTAAGTACGTCTCGGATCGGTACAAAGGTCAGCGGTACGCCGATTTCACAGTGAAAGAAGGTGCATCTTTCGATGACTTAATCGCAGCCAAGGGCAAGAAGGATATCGGCGAACGTGTCGACAAAATTCTCTCAGCGTTCCTAGAGGAAAACGAACTCCAAGGATCACTGCCGGAGGTCTCATTCAACAACGAAGACGAATTAGGGCGTGGCAAGGAGCTGGTAGACAAGGTCACTGGCCTGATAGCGATCTTCGAGAATCCGGCAATTGACTTCAAGAACAACCGCGCAAGTGGCGACGACATCATCGGCGATGCTTACGAGTTCTTCATGATGAAGTTCGCCCAAGAGTCCGGCAAGAGCAAAGGCCAGTTCTACACCCCTTCCGAGGTGAGTCGAACCATGGCCAGACTGCTCGGTATTTCAAACATCCAGCCGCGCCAGCATGGACGCTCGTGGACGCTGTATGATCCGGCGGCCGGCAGCGGTTCCCTTTTGATTCGCGCCGCCGATGAGGCACCGGTGAATCGCCAGGGCAACGCGATCGTGTCGATCTACGGTCAGGAGAAGGATAACTCGACGGCGGGCCTGGCGAAGATGAACCTGGTGCTCCATCAAAAGGGCACCGGAGTCATCAAGACGCATTCAACGCTGACATCGCCGCAGTTCACGGACGACTACGGGCAACTGATGAAGTTCGACTTCATTGTGATGAACCCGCCGTTCTCCGACAAGTCGTGGTCAGACGGCATTTCCCCAGCCAACGATGTCTATCACCGGTTCGATGGATACGGGATTCCCCCGGAGAAGAATGGCGACTGGGCGTGGTTCTTGCATGTGCTGAAGTCCTTGACCGAGGAGGGCAAGGCCGCGATCATCATGCCTCACGGCATCTTGTTCCGGGGCAACTCGGAAGAGATGATCCGCAAGCAGGTGCTGGCTCGCAAGTACATCACTGGGATTGTGAGCCTGCCAGCAAACCTCTTCTACGGCACTGGCATCCCGGCCTGCATCGTCGTAATCGATAAGGAGAACGCCGACGATCACGAAGGCATCTTCATGATCGATGCCAGCCAGGGCTTCAAAAAGGACGGCAACAAGAATCGTCTGCGCGAGCAGGATATCGAGCGCATCGTTCTGACCTTCAACCAGCGGCTCGAAGTCGACGGCTACTCCCGGATGGTCGGCTACGACGAGATCCTCGAAGACAACGACGGCAACCTCAACGTCCCCCGCTACATTCAGCGGCCCAGCACCGAGCTGCCACAGGATATTGCCGCACATCTTCAAGGCGGCATCCCGACTGGGGACCTTGATTCACTGGCTGCGCTATGGCAGGTGGCACCAAACCTGAAACAGCGCCTGTTAGCTCAACAAGACTCAGGCCGGTTCGCGCTACTGCACACCCCAGACGAACTGGCAGCACAAATCACGGCAGACGAGATGCTCACCGCACAAAAGACCGTCGAGATCCGCGATCTTCTAACCTCGTGGGCTAATGAATGTGCTAATCCTGCTCTGCTCGGCGTGGACAGCGATACTCACCCTCGGCTGATGATCCGCGAGGTTGGCGAGGAACTCCTGGATCACTACTCCGACGCGAAGGTGCTTGATCCGTACGACGCGTTTGACGTCCTCATGAACTACTGGAACGCTCGCCTCCAAGACGACGTGTACATCATCAAGGCGTCCGGTTTTGAAGCTGGCCGTGAAGTGGAGTACGCCTACAAGCAGAAGAAGATCGAAGATGGGCAAATGGTCAGCACCGGCCAAGTGAAAGGATTCGAGGGGATCTTGATCCCCACTGCCATCATCGAAGCCGAGTACTTCCCGCAAGAACAGGCCCAGCTCGCCGAGCTCGACCGTACCCTGCTCAGTATCGAAGCTGACTTGGAGACCCTCTTGGAGGAGCAGGCCGAAGAAGACAACCTGTTCGCCGAAGTCCTCAGCTCTACCGGAAAGGTCGTTGAGAAGGAACTCAACGCCAGGCTCAAAGCGCTCGACGACATGAAGCAGTCGCCGCAGCTTGACGTCTTAGACGAGCTGATCGATAACTTCACACAGAAGAATATGATCCGCGTTAACTGGCTACTAAAGCAACACCCAGATATCGCCGCGCTCGATCTCTACGGCAAGACCGGAAAACCGATCAAGACGAAGGCGACTGCTGCGCGCCAGCAACTGGCAGCTACGGCTCCCGTGCCGGAGGCCTACCGTGACGAGTATGTAGCCCTGGCCGACTACCGGGACAAGCTTGACCAGATCAAGGCTGTGAAGAAGCAGGCCAAGGCAGCCCGTGAAGAACTCGACCAGAAGGTGCTCGTCCAGTACGGCAAGCTCACTGAAGACGAGATCAAGCACCTGCTGTTCGACCGCAAATGGCTCCCACACCTACAGTCGCAGATCTCCGACATCTTCGACCAGCAGGTCAACACCTACGCGACCCGTATCACCGACATTGCCCGACGCTACGAACGCACCCTGCCCGCGATCGAGGACGCCGTTGAGCGGTCCCGCGTCAACGTGATGCGCAGCCTGGAAAGGATGGGCTACACATGGTGACCTATCCAAGTGACTGGAAAAAGACAACAGTTGGCGATGAGTCACACCTCATTACCAAAGGGACTACGCCAAAGAGCTATACCCGTTTTGGTGCGGTTAACTTCGTGAAGGTTGAGTCCATAGTTCACGGTGAAATTATGTCATCTAAAGTGGCTCATATCTCAACAGAGACCCACCTGAGGGAATTAAGACGCTCCATCTTGCAAGAAAATGATCTTCTTATTTCCATCGCAGCTACCCTTGGTATAACTGCGGTTGTGAATCGGAATTTGCTACCCGCAAACACCAATCAGGCTCTAGCAATTGCTCGGTTCAAGAACCCCGAGATCGTACTTTTCGTTAAAGCGCTACTAACGCAAACCGAGACGCAAAAATACTTCTCTTCCTTGAGTACCACAAGCGCTCAAGCAAATTTAAGCCTCAAGCAAGTAGCGGATATTCCAATAGTGCTACCTGAGGAACCGGAGCAACGTGCTATTTCAGTAGTACTGTCGAGGTTTGATGAGCATCTGGCGAACTTGGATGAGTTGATCACGAAGAAGAAGGCGATCCGCGACGGAGCTCTCGAAACCTTGGTATCAGGCCGTCAACGTCTTTCCGGGTTTACTGGTTATTGGAGGGATACGACTTTAGGTGCCATTGCTACAATGAACCCCGTAACGCCTTTGCCGGATACCTTCACCTATGTTGACCTAGAATCTGTACAAGGTACGGAGATGGTCACATCTAGAAGGGTTGATAAGATAGCCGCACCTTCCCGAGCTCAACGCTTAGCCAGTTCAGGCGACATTTTCTTTCAGACGGTTCGCCCGTATCAACGTAATAATTACTTCTTTAAATCATCAGCTAAAGATGTTGTGTTCTCTACAGGGTATGTACAGATCCGAACGCAGGAGGTTCCCGAGTTTCTATTTGCAGCTGTTCAACAGAACCACTTCATCGATCAAGTATTGGAACGTTGCACAGGAACAAGCTACCCAGCAATTACTCCGACAGCTCTGAAGGAAGTAAGCGTTCGCCTACCAAAATCGCATAGCGAACAGCGGGCAATCGCTGAGGTGTTGTCTGGCATGGATGAGGAGATTCGTTTGCTTGCCGAGGAGCGGGCGAAGGTGGAGCGGTTGAAGCTTGGTGCGATGGATGACCTGTTGACTGGGCGGGTTCGCCTAACTTTGGGGAAAGAGGCAGCATGAGCGTCGTTGTGAGTAGCGAGTTCGAGACCCAGAAGCGCTTGATCAAGGACTGCTTGATCAACGACTTGGGCTACGACTACATCGGGAATCTGCACGACCAGTTCAATAAACCTGTCGACGAGGAACGCCTGACCGCCTACCTGTATAGCAGGGGCTACCCCCGGGAGGCGGTGGTGAAAGCCGCGAAGGAACTGCGGGATCTGACCGAAAATCGCGTGACCTCGCTCTACGAGTTGAACAAGAAGGTCTATTCGCTGCTGCGCTATGGCATCACTTACAGTGAGCCTGGTCAAAAGGAAAAGAAGCGGCTCCACTACATCGATTGGAAACATCCTGAACTGAACAAGTTTGCTGTGGCCGAGGAGGTCACGGTTCGTTACACAACCGGCAAGAAGTCGAAACGACCAGACATCGTTTTGTACGTCAACGGGATTGCCGTAGGCATGTTCGAGTTGAAGAAGTCGTGTGTCGAAGCCTCCCAGGGCATCCGCCAGCTGATCACGAACCAGAAGCGTGAATACATTTCTGGATTCTTCACCACCCAGCAGCTACTGTTCGCAGGCAACGAGACCCAGGGGCTCTTCTACGGAACCATCGAGACGCCGGAGAAGTTCTACCTCCAGTGGTGCGAAGACCCGAAGGCTACTGACCCAGTGTCAGTTGATGTTCAACACTTGCGGGATCAGACCAAGAACCCGCTGCGGCAGGGAGTGATCTCGCTGTGCGAAAAACGGCGCTTGCTGCAGATCATCCACGACTTCGTGATCTTCGATGCTGGGGTCAAGAAGGTTCCTAGGCCTAATCAGTTGTTCGCAAACTTGGCTGCCCGCCCTTTCATTGAGCGTGGTGAAGGTGGCATCATCTGGAACACCCAAGGCTCAGGCAAATCGCTGATCATGGCTTGGCTGGCCAAATGGATTATCGAACATGTCGACGATTCACGCGTGGTCATCATCACCGACCGCGACGAATTAGACAAGCAGATCCGTGACCTCTTCATTGACATCGATGAGAAGATCCGGAGGGCAAAAAGCGGCGCTGACCTGCGGGCGATCCTCAACAAGTCAGACGATCGCGTGGTGTGTTCTCTGATCCATAAGTATGGTCACAACGCTGGCAAGGACTCTGACATTGACTCCTACCGGAGGGAATTGTTGGATAACCTCCCTGCGGACTACGAGGCCAAGGGACACATCGTTGCGTTCATCGACGAGGCGCACCGCACCAACTCCGGCAAGCTCCACGAAGCTATCCGCCAGCTCATGCCGGGAGCAACCCTGATCGGATTCACTGGCACGCCCTTGTTGAAGAAGGATAAGAAGACCACGCTGGAAGTCTTCGGCCCCTACATCCACACCTACAAGTTCAACGAAGGCGTGGCTGACGGTGTGGTGCTTGACCTGCGCTACGAAGCGCGTGACATTGATCAGGATCTGTCCAGCGAAGCCAAGATCGACCAGTGGTTCGAGGCGAAAACCGCGGGGTTGACCCAGACCGCGAAGGACAAGCTGAAGGCATCCTGGTCGACATTGAACAAGCTATACTCGTCGAAGGAACGCTTGCAGAAGATCGTCAACGACATCATCTTCGACATGCAAACTAAGCCACGGCTACAGCGCGAGCGCGGCACTGCCATGCTGGTTGCAGGCAGCATCTACCAGGCTTGCAGGTACTGGGAGCTGTTCCAGATGGCAGGCTTCAAGCGCTGCGCGGTTGTGACTTCCTACGAGCCGACCGATGCCTCCGTTCGCACCTCCACGTCTGACCCGGATCAGGAAAGCGAGGACGAGTACAAGAAGCGCATCTACGAGCGCATGCTTGGCGGCCAGACAGTCAAGGACTTTGAGGATGAGGCCAAGCGCCTGTTCAAGGACGAACTAGCAAAAATGAAGCTGCTGATCGTCGTCGACAAACTGCTGACCGGTTTCGATGCGCCGAGCGCCACCTACTTGTACATCGATAAGTCGATGCGGGACCACGATTTATTCCAAGCGATTTGTCGAGTGAATCGTCCCGATGACCCGTCGAAGGACTACGGCTACATTATCGACTACAAGGATCTTTTCCGCTCAGTGCAGTCCGCGTTCGCTAACTACACAAGTGAGGCTTTTGCAGAGTATGACAAGGAGGACGTTGAGGGCCTCATTAAACAGCGCGCTCTTGAAGCGAAGGCCAAGATGGAGGGCGCACGTGACTCACTGCGTCAGTTGCTGTCTGAGGTTCCTGCGCCGCGTGACGATGCGGCTCATATCCGGTTTTTCTGCGAACCTCCTGCTGGCGAGGATGAGGCTGATGCCGATTCGCGCAAACGCAGCACGTTCTATGGGCTGGTGTCTGCGTTGACGCGTTCGTTCGCAAACTGTGCTGATCGTCTGGTCACGGACTTCAACTACACCGATGCGGACGTTGCCAAGATTCGCATGGATGTGCACAACTACAACCAGTTAAAGGACGCGGTCATGCTGGCTGCACAAGACTGGATCGATCTGCGCAGTTACCAGGAAGATATGCGTTTCATCTTGGACACCTACGTTACTGCTCAAGACAGTACGGTTGTCTCGAAACTTGATGACACGCCTTTGGTGGAGCTGCTGCTGGACAATGCTTCAACCACTCCGATCGACCAAATCTTGGGCGGGGTCACTGGGGATGATAATGCGAAGGCCGAGATCATCGATGCGAACTTGATCAGCGAAATTATACGCAAGATGCCGATGAACCAGACGTACTACGGCAAGATGTCTGAATTGTTGAAGAGGCTCATCGGAGAGCGTCGCCTTGGGGCATTGTCGTATGCCGAGTACTTGCGGCAGGTGACCGAACTGGCTCGTCGTATCCACAGCCCGGAGGAGACCGAAAACTATCCGGTAACGATTCGTGATTCGCAGGCCAAACGTGCCCTGTATGACTTTGCGAAGGAAGAGAGCGACTTCGATGGCCTCGATATTGAAGATGTGGCCTCACAAGTACACCTTGCGATCGTGGACGTAGCAGAGGTGGGATGGTTATCGAACCGCGCTAAGCAGCAACGCATTAAGAACGCGATCGCCCAGACCCTAGAGGATTACGAACTGTTGGAGACGAGGATAGATCAGCTTGTGGAGGAAATCTACGAGTTGGCGACCAGGCAAGAAGAGTACTTTGATTACTAAAGAGGAGCTCCAAGTCGGAAATGTTCCCGTAACGGTTCTGCGCAAGCAGAACTTGAAGAATGTGTACCTTCGCATCTTGCCACCCGACGGGCAGGTAACCGTCAGCGTGCCAACTTACGTGACAACTACGGAACTATCCAACTTTCTCCTCTCCAAGCTTCCGGACATCTACTTGCGTCAGGAACGGATGCGTTCACAACCCAGACAAACTGAGCGAACCTATGTTTCAGGCGAGGCTCACTACCTGTGGGGTAAGCCGTATCGACTGCAAGTGGTTTACGAAGGAACTCGCGTGTCGGTGGTGAAAAGGGCCAGCAAGTTGGTGATGACCGTGCCTGACGGCTACACGCTCGAACAGCGCGAACGCGTGATGACGGAGTGGTACCGGGCTGAGCTACGTCGAGTTCTCAAGTCCGCTACAAAACGCTGCGAACAAGTAACTGGTATTGAAGCGGACGAGTTCCGAATCAAGAACATGAAAACCCGTTGGGGCACGTGCAACATTCCTCAACGACGCATCTGGTTGAACCTGCAGCTGGTGAAGAAGCCGCCGGAGTGTCTCGATTACGTGATTACCCACGAACTCGTCCACTTGGTTGAAGCGAACCACACCCACCGGTTCCACGAGCTCGTGGAGCAGTACTGCCCAGCGTGGCGTGAAGCTGACAAGGCATTGAAGGAGATGCCACTCGACCATATAAGCGAAGGAGAAATGCCGATTGCCGAGCGCAATGCCTAGCCATGCTGATGTGTACGACATCAACAAGAAAACCGGAGCCCTCATCTTGGGGAAAAACCGGTTGGATGACTATGCCGAAAAGTACCTGACCAAGCACTACCCAAGAGCGCTCGAAACACCGATGGCCATCCCTGTTGAAGAGCTGGCGAGAGAAAGCGGGCTCGTAATCAAGGAAGCGCACCTGTCGGCTAGCTCAGATGTTTTTGCCTGCTGCGTCCTCGTTGATGGTGAGGTAAGTATTTATGATCCCGCCACCGGCGAATACACTCCAACGTACTTCCCAGCAGGCACCATCATCGTTGACCCCACCTCCGAGTGGTCGATGGGCGAAGGTGTAAAACGGAACGCGCTCATGCACGAAATCCTCCACTGGGAAAAGGATCGCACCTTTTTTCAAATTCACCATGCCCGCCTAGCCAACACAGACGCGACCTTGGAACCGATGAAGTCGCGGGTTTCCACTACGTTCTTCACTCCTTCAGAAAAATCAAGACGCAAGGAAACCGAACTGCAGTGGCTCGAATGGCAAGCCCATCGACTCGCGCCCCGAGTCCTGATGCCACGATCAACCTTCACCAAAGCAGCCAACGACGTACTGGACTCCTCACCGAACCTGAGCTGTGGCAGCCTGCTCGATCAGCTGGCCTGCGTCTTCGGGGTTTCCCGATCGGCTGTAAAGTATCGTCTTCTTGAAGTTGGGCTGAAATCTCGGATCGCAAAGCTTTCCGACTATGAGCTGGTCTACAGCTTCATGGGTGAGGGCAAAGAAGATTTCGCAACGCTCAGCTATGAAGATGCAGCTGTGCTTCTCAGTGGGAACCCCCGTTTGCGTCAATGGGTGCAGGCTGGTGACTACATTTTTGTCGAAGGTTACTTCGTCAAGAACAGCACGAGATATGTGCGTATTGACGCCCATGGCACCTATCGGCTCAAACCCACCGCGAAGAAGAGCCCTGCTAAGGCCTTTCTGCGTATTCAATCCGTTGTCACCAAGGACTATGTCGGCTTAGACAAAGACCTCGACTCTCTGTTCCATCTCGAACATCGCCAAGGGGTCGACAAGCGCATCATCTACATTGACCCGGCTCATCAAGTCACACCCGATGACCACGATCACCAGAAAGTTTTCGCCTCCGCTGCTAACACGATGAACACCATGTTGATGGATGCCGCGAAACTCGATGACATCATTGGTGACCGTCGCTCGTCTCTGTGTCAAACCGTCGCTAAGTTGCTCGAGTATCGGGAGATCCGATACCCACGAACTTTCACGGAACGCACCGGCCTATATGACGCGCTTTTCAACAAAATCCAAAATGACAACGCGCAAACAATGAAGCGAGAAACGATCATGGCGCTTGCCATCGGTCTTGGCCTCAACTTGTGTGCGACCACCAAGCTCATGGAAAAAGCACAAATACACCTGAACAGGGACATACGACCGGACAGCGTCTATTTGCTTATGCTCGAACGTTTTCCCGGCATCTCCATATACGAAGCCAACGGCATACTCGAGGCGCACGGATTAGAACCTTTAGGAAGCAAATCTCGCACCTGTTAAAACTCGAAAACTTCCCAAGTCAGGATTTAGCCCCGATAGGGGCTTTTTCATGCCTGAAATTCGAAGAATTGCGCTCTGGCCAGCAGTTTTAGATCTGACTTCTGGAGTCAGGATTCCAATTCTGAAATTCGGCATGCTCGATTTCATGAACAGATCAACGCACCTACGCGCGCCGCCTCACAGGTAAACGGTTTCCATCGACACGTCCGGTTTTGAGTTACTTCAAGGCCGTACATGTGAGGGCAAGACTCCTGCGGTGGCCAACGCAGGTATTTACCTCAAGCCCGAGCGTGATTGTTCGGGAGCTCATCTGGCGGATGAGCGAAACCCTATGACGACTGCAGGCCGTGGGGTTAGACAAACAAATCACTAGTGAGACCTGCTCTGGGAGCGCTCGGCGGGTCACCGCACCCAACCCCTCTTTGCTGAGGGACGGGTGGGGTGGCTCGCCTTTGTCGTCTTCCAAGTAGTTCTCACCAGTGATCTGAGCCAAACAGATCAGGTCTCCAAACCACCGGGATTCCCGGAGAAATGGAGATCCTTCGATGAAGGTCACCTTCAAGCACGAAAGCAGACAACAACAAGAACGAGTCCATCACTGACACTTTCGACATCGACCCTGGTGAGTTCGCTCTCATGATCGCTACCGACCGGCAGCAACGCGCCGTCGCGACGGGTATTCCGCTCGATCAGGTCAAGCCCTGCACACCGCAGAAGATTCTGGACGAGCTGTGGAACGCAGAGGAAGCGGCCACGCATAAAGCGGTTCGCGGGGATCGCGGCGAGGATAAGAAGAAATGCACGTGCGGTGCTGGGTGTGGTCCTCGACGTGGATGCCGTCTACCAAACAACGCACCGTTTTCGTATGAGAAGATGCTCGAGATCGACCTTGACCCTGCCTCGCCAGGTATCAGCGCTGAAGACCAGGTCATTGAACGTGAAGACAGCGTCCAGCGTGCCTGTGAGCTCAAGGTGATGCGTGGCGTCATCGCCAGTTTGGATTCGCAGCATCGTGAGGTGATGACTCGTCTGCTTGCAACCGACAAGCTCAATCAGGCAGAGGTGCACGCGATATGGGGTTGAGCCCTGCTCTGGTATCGCAGCTGGTGGCGGAGGTGAAACCGCTGATCCGGCAGGCGGTTGAGGGAGGCCCGATTTAACACTTTCGGTGGTGTCGGCAGTGGGGTGAAGGGAGAAGGCAACCGGGCTACTCCCCCAAATGAGGAAGAAAGGTAAGCCCGATGACCCGACATAGTCTCAAGCTTCATATCGCTCGGCGTATCCCTGACTATCCAGGAATCGTCGCGACTAAAAACGTGAGGTTGCGTGAACGGCTCATACGTCTGCTGCTTGGTACTCCGCGCAAAGTCATAAAAAGTCATAATCCTTGTCCCTGGTGATTCGGTCAAGCAGATCGACATCACCGAAAACACCGACGATGACCTCATGGCCCTGGCGGACGTTCTCAAGGCGGGTGAATCCAAATGATGATGCCACAGCTCAATGCCTTTATTCGTGATGGGAACCAGGCGCTGCGGTCGCTTGCTGATTTGCTTGCGCGAGCTCAGCAGATTGCTGAGGAGAGTTTCGAAGACCACGCAGGAATGCCTGGTGAACGCCCGGAGCTTGCCCTGCAGATCAAGGAACCCTTCGAAACCATCCCAGCCACGCACGCCCAGCCAGAACTTCTTGAAGACGAGCCTAAGGTTGAACCTGAACCAAGTGTGACACTTGCGGATGTGCGTGGCATGCTCGCTGGTCTTTCAGTGCAAGGGCTACGGCGAGGGTGCGCGAGCTGATCGTCGAGGCTGGGGCAGACAGGCTCTCATCAGTGGACCCATCCAAATACGCATGGCTTCTTGAATCAGCACGGAGGCTCACCAATGCCTGATCAACATGCTCTTTTGTCTGCCTCGGGCGCTCACCGATGGTTATCGTGTCCACCTTCAGCACGAGACATAGCCACTCAAAGCTTCAAAAAGATCCAGCCTCCAGGCTGCGGGGCAGGTCAGGTATTAGACTGCACATTAGGCATAATCTCTAGATAGAAAGAAGGCTCC
>ERZ772908.138-NODE-138-length-17633-cov-6.83656_pt1 | contig 17633 bp, 4 predicted proteins | sample MGYA00512121_ERZ772908 | MGnify/ENA primary metagenome ERZ772908 (study PRJEB29015, sample SAMEA2738084) | human oral metagenome | biome: human oral; feature: human-associated habitat; material: saliva | place: China | collected 2264 ... | reverse complement strand
TTAGTACCTTCGCCAACGATTTCAAGTTTTTCACCCAAGTTTTTGTGGATGTCATCGCCAGATTGAGTACCGAAGTTCAAGCCTTTGTTGCCGATTGCATCAGCAGTATTTTTAAGGTCTGTTACGTTTACAGCACCGTTCTTAGTATTGTTGTCAGCAGCAGCGTTGTTGATCTTATCTAAGTAAGTATCGCCAGCTTTGTCAGCAATAGAAGAACCAACATTGTTCAACTTAGTAGGCTCAGTAGAGGAGTTACCAGCACTGTTCATAGATGCGATAACTTTGTTTGCAGGAACTACATCACCAGTACCGTCAACGTTTGTTGTGAAAGTGCCATCTGGTTGTTTGTAAACTTTAGTGCCGTCTTCTTTAGTGTATACCACTGGAATTTGAGCGTTGTTTACAACACCTTGGTTATTGATCTTGATGTCATATTGGTGACCTTTATTTGCATCATAAGTTGCAGAAGTAGGGTCATTTTTATCAGTTACTGTGATAGTACCATCAGAGGATTCAACAGTTGTTACTTTGTCTTTCAATTGTTTAACGTTTACTGCATCTGTATCAGCTTCACCAGCTTTAACGCCAGTGATTTTCTTATCGCCAGCATTGATGCCGTCTTTCTTAACAGATGGACCACCAGCGATAGTCAAGCCATCGTTGTTAACTGTAGTATCGCCAACTTTTAAGGAACCATCTTTAGTAAGATCTACATCTTTAGCCAATTGAACTTTCAATTTACCGCCGTCTTCATTTACACCGATATTGTTATCAGTCAATTTAGTGCTGTCTGCACCGCCAACGATATCTAATTGTTCACCAAGTTTTTTCTTAACAACAGTAGTGTTATCGCCTTTGAAAGCTAAGCCGTCTTCTAATGTAGCAACAGTGTGTTTACCTGTTTTATCTTCGTATACAATACGGGAGATACCATCAGCACCGTTAGCACCATCGATACCATCTTTACCTTTTTCTACTTGGATATCTACACGGTTAGTACCATCAACACCGTTAGTGCCGTCTTTACCGTTGATACCAATTTTACCATCTTTACCATCTTTACCTGTTACAGTAATAGTTTCAGATTTAAGGTTTTTATCAAGTTTAACGTCGATAGTTGTGTTACCATCTGCATCTTGACCGATGATAGTTTTAACGTTTTCGCCGCTGTACTCAGTATCAGCTTTAGCGCCTTCGCCTTGAACTTTTACAGTGGAACCAAGTTTATTAGTTTTCATACCGCCAGAGTTAGCGTCGAAGTTTAAGCCTTTGTCGATCAATGCGTCAGCTGTGTTTTTAAGGTCAGTTACGTTTACCGCACCGTTCTTAGTTTTGTTATCAGCAGCTGCTGCATTAATTTTGTCTAAGTAAGTGTTGCCAGCTTGATCAGCGATAGAGGAACCTACGTTGTTCAACTTCATAGGATCTGTTGTGGAATTGCCACCATTGTTCATGGATGCAATTACATCAGCAGGTTGAACTGTAGTACCAGTACCATCAGGGTTAGTGTTGAAAGTAGTAGCACCAGTTGCAGGATCTACGATTTTGTAAAGTTTGTTGCCATCTTTATCAGTGTAAACCACTGGAGTTTGAGCATTTTCAACTACAGATTGGTTATTGATAGTGATGTCATATTGGTGACCTTTAGCTGCATCATAAGTTGCAGATGTAGGATCGTTTTTATCAACTACTTTAATGGAGTTGTTGGAAGACTCAACAGTTGTAACTTTGTCTTTCAATTGTTTAACGTTTACAGCATCTGTATCGTTTTCACCAGCTTTAACGCCTGTAATTGTTTTATTACCAGCATTGATGCCATCTTTCTTAACAGATGGACCACCAGTGATAGTCAAACCATCGTTGTTAACTGTAGTATCGCCAATTTTTACGGAACCATCTTTAGTAAGATCAAGGTCTTTAGACAATTGAACTTTCATTTTACCATTGTCGTTGTTTACGCCAATGTTATTATCAGTCAATTTAGCTTTATCAGCACCACCAACGATATCTACTACGTTGTTAAGATGTTTCTTAATAACTTTAGTTGGATCAGTTTGACCGTCGTCACCAGCGAACTTCATGCCATCATCGTGAGTTGCTACTTCGTGTTCGTTACCGTCTTTATCTTGGTATACGATACGAGTCATAGTTTCACCAGGTTGGCCGTCAACGCCTGGAACACCATCTTTTACAGTGATGTCAGCAGTTGCATTTTTACCATCTTTACCAGCAGGGCCAGTCAAACCAATGTGACCTACGCCATCTTTACCGGAGATAGATACTGCGTCTTTACCGTCTTTACCAGAGATACCAACTTTACCATTGTTACCATCTGTACCAGCTGCGCCTTGAGGGCCAGTGATTGTTACACCGTCTTGACCGTTAACGCCATCTTTACCGTTAACAACTACTTTATCCAAGTTAGTTAAGTCTTTGTTCAATGCATAAGTGTAAGTTTGGTTACCATCAGCACCGATTTCTTGTTTTACAGTCAAGTTTTTGCCTGCGCCGAAGTTTACAGTTTTGCCGCTTGCTACTGCAGTTTCAGCTGCATTGGAACCGTCTTCAAGGTTACCAGTTGCATTTGTTTTGAAGCTGTAAGGAGTAGATGCTGCTGGGATGTTCAAGTCGGAGAAGTCGATAACTGCTTTAGTATCAGTTACAGCTTTACCGTTGCCATCGTTGTAAGTCAATGTAACTTTCTTAGTACCTGCATCGTATTTGTATACGTTTTCAGTACCGGAAGCTACACCGCCTTTAGCTTCAGTGCTGCCAGCTTTAACTGCTGTAGGAGCGATATGTAATTCAGAAGCTTTCAAGGAATCATGTGCAGATTTCAATTGATCTTCTGTAGCTGCTTGACCAGATACGATATTGTTAGGATCGAATGTTTTGTTAGTCAAACCACCGATGTTGCCAGTTTTAGCGTTCAAGCTGATTGGGTTAGTACCACCAACTGTTACTGTTTCGTTAGGACCGAATGTGAGTTTACCAGAACCAGCGCCATTTGTGATGGAGTTGATATCAGTTAAGTCACCTTCAACGTTAAGTTTGTATGGATCAGCGTCTGTACCAGTACCAGATTTCTTAGTGTTTTTACCGTCTTCAATTTTCGCTAATTTAGCATTTACAGTGTATGTTTTTTGACCTGTAGTTGCATCAGTTGCATCAGTAACAGTTACGTTGTCACCAGCTTCAACTTTAGAACCAAGACCAGTGATTACTTTCTTACCATCATTAGTGATGTTGGAAAGATCGTTTTTAGCGATACCAGTAATTTTAGCTTCTTCGTTAGCTACTGGGTTACCTTTACCGTCAACGTAAGTCATAGTTACGCTGCCGTCGTTTTGTACAGCATAGCTACCAGGTTTGATGTGTTTTTCATCTTCAAGAGTAGCTACTTCATGAACTTTAGTGTCACCGTCTTTAGTGTATGTAATACGGTCGCCATCGTTCTTGATTGTTGTAGTTTTACCAGTTGGATCTTGTAAGCCGATTTCTTTAGTAGTAACTTTGTCAGTTGTTACGCTTGTAAGATCTTTAAGATTTTTATCAAGAGCGTATGCAACTTCTGTATTACCGTTACCGTCGTTAGTTTGTTTAACAGTTAAGTTTTTACCAGCTTGCATTGTAACGGATTTACCGTCTGCAATGTTTTGATCTGTGTCACCAGAATGTGTACCTTCTGTAGCAGAAACTGCACCAGATTTCAAGTTCCAAGTAGATGCTGTACCAGCAGCTGCATTTACATGTAAGTCATATGTTACTTGGTCGCCATTTGTTGTTTTATTAATTGTTACAGATTTGTCGTTGGAAGTAACAACTGTACGAGCTGCTTTCAATTGATCGTAGTTAACAGCGTCAGTACCATCAGTAGCAGGTGCTACGTTAGTAATTTTTTTGTTACCAGCATCAATACCAGTTTTAGTCACAGATGGACCACCAGTGATAGTTACGCCATCGTTGTTAACTTTAGTGTCACCAATTGTTAAGGAACCGTTTTTAGTCAAATCAACGTCTTTGTTCAAGTCGTATTTAACTACGCCATCAGCTGCTACAGAAGCTGTTGTGTTGGAACCATTAGTGAAGTTCAAACCTTTGTCCAATTTAACTGTTTGGTCACCAGTACCATTAGCTTTATAAGTCAAAGGAATTTGTTTAGCTGCTTTTTCACCATCGAATTTCACTTCGTATGTAGTGTTATGGTTTGCATCATCTTTCACAGGGTTAACAGTGATAGGGTTATTTGTATCAGCTGTGTAGTTACCACCAGTAGTTGTACCACCGTTGTTAACTGTTACTGCTTCACGAGCTGCATCTTTAACAGCATTACGGGAAACATTAACTTCGTATTGAGCATCTGGGTCACCAGAGTTTTTACCATTACCTACAGAGATATCAGCAAGGTTAGTGTCACCAGCTGCGTCAGCTTTTTTAACTACACTTTCAGTAGAGGAAGCACCACCAGGTACAGAGGAAGTATTAGCTACAGCTACTTTATAAACTGTTTTATTAGGATCAGTTGTATCTTTAGTTACTGTTACATTCTTAGAACCAGAAGCTACTTCAACGGTATGGTTCAATTTAGCTTTTGCATCATCGGACAAATCAGCTACTACATCTGTACCAGAAGCAGTTGTTTTGATGTATTGACCGTTGTTAGCACCAACTACACCGAAGCTCAAACCACCAGTTTTATTGAATTTTTGAGTATCTGTATTACCAGTGTTACCTGCTAATTTAATTGTGTTGTTGAAGCCATCGCTTACTTTTTTCAATTGGTCTTCAGTTGCTGCACGACCGGAAACAATAGTTGGGTTAGTGATATCCCAATCTTTGTTTTGTAAGCCAGTTACATAACCACCTTTACCATCTAAGGAAATAGGGTTGTCACCACCAACTTTTACAACTTTGTCACCTTCGAAAGTAAGTTTGCCAGAATCAGCACCATTTGTGATGGAGGAGATGTCTGCCAAGTCGCCTTCTACATTTACTTTGTAAGGAGTAGCAGCTGTGCCGTCACCTTCAACTTTAGTATTTTTGCCATCTACAAGTTTAGAAGGATCTGTGTTACCAGTAGCACCAGTGGAGCTTACTGTGTAAATATCTTGACCTTCAGCACCTTGAGATTTAGCTACAGTTACGCCTGCACCAGCTTTAACTTCTGTCTTAGCGGATTTCAATTGTTTTACGTTAACTGCATCAGTATCATCAGTACCAGGAGCTACGTTAGTGATTTTTTTGTTACCAGCGTTGATACCAGTTTTAGTTACAGATGGACCACCAGTGATAGTCATACCAGCGTTGTTGATTACAGTATCACCAATTGTTAAAGAACCATCTTTAGTCAAATCAACGTCTTTATTCAAAGAATATGTGAATTGTTTATTAGCTTGGTCTAATACAATGTTTTTACCAGCGCTGAAAGTAACTGTGTCGCCAGGGCTTACTTTTTCAGAAGTAGTGCCGTTTGTAGTACCACCATTGTTAGCGGAAGTTACTTTCCAACCAGAGTTGTTAATCGCTTGAGTTACATTGTCAGTTGTAGCAATGCCATTTGTAGTAGGAGCAACTGCTTTACCATCAGCATTAGTAGTAATATTTTCGCCTACTTTAGCAGTGATTTTTACACCATTTGCATCAGCAGATGTGGAGATGAATTTGTCATCACCTTTAATCTTCAATGTACCATCTTTCAACAATACATCGCTATTGCCAGTATCGCCAGCATATTTCAAGTTAACGTTTTTCAATTGAGCTACGTTAACTGCATCAGTATCTGCAGTACCTGCTGCAAGGCCTGTCAATTGACGAGTTTTTGTAGAGTCTTCACCAATGGAAACAGCTGCTAATGTAGATGTACCAACTGCACCACCTTGATCGCTATATTTATTTGTACGATCAGATGCTGGATTATAGCCTTGTACACCTGCCGCAACAGTTGTTTTGGATTCAGAACCAAGAGCTACGCCACCTTCGATATTTGCAGTAGCTTGGTGACCAATAGCAACAGCATTTTTAGCAGATGCAGTTGTTTTTTCATTTAAACCAGCAAATGTTGTATTAGTATTATCAAATGCAGCACCTTTACCATCACCACCAATAGCGATTGCATGGTCACCAGTTGCTTCTGCATTCCAACCTAATGCTACAGTACCATCATTTGCAGCTTTAGCTGTACGACCAAGCGCTGTAGCACCTACACCATTAGCTTTTGTACCATTACCCATTGCCAACGCGCCATGTGCATCAGCAGTAGTAACTTGACCAAATGCAATGGAACCAGATGCAGATGCATTTGCTTGATTACCAATTGCAGTAGAGTTATTACCAGTAGCTTTAGCTAACGTACCAATAGCTGTAGCAGCATTAGCTGTTGCTTTTGTTTGATTACCAATAGCAATCAAATCAAAATCTTTTGGTGTCGCTGCTACTGCTTGAGCGTTAATACCAATAGCAAGACCTAAAGAGGCTGAAGGACCATCAGCAGATTGTGCTTTTGTACCACCGGAACCGATTGCGATGTTATGACCTGTTAATGCACTTACATCAGAACCGATTGCAATGGAGTCATCGCGTTGAGAGTCTGTATTGTAACCGATAGACACGTTGCGATCGCCTTGAGCTTTAGCTTGATTACCAATAGCAGTAGATTTACCGCCAGTAGCCCTAGTGCCACGACCAACAGCAACACCTTCCATAGCAGTTGCTTGTGCGCCGGAACCAATAGCTACAGTATAGCCAGCCAATGCTTTTGCTTGGTTACCAAATGCAAGTGTTGCCGTACCTGTAGCTTCTGAAGTGTTACCCATAGCGTACGCATTACCACCATTTGCCTTATTATTATTACCAATGGCAAATGCACTATCACCATAAGCAGTATTATTAGCACCGTATGCTAATGTACCCGCATTGTTGTCAGTTTTGTTTTGATAACCAACAACTACAGAGTTTACCCCTACACTATTAGTACCATTATAAGTACCGTTAGGAGAAATATTAACCGCACTATTACCTAAGTTTACATCCGCATGTACCGGTGTACCCATTGCGCCAGCGCCTACCATAGCCAAACCAGCTAATACGCTAGCCAACACTTTTTTCTTACCACCATTGTTTTTTGCAACTTCGGAAACTACTACGTAGCACTCTTTAGTTTTGCTCCAAACAACTTTAAAGATTTTATTCATATTACTATGAACCCCTTTCTTAACTAGACACAATTACAATCCTTATAATTAAATCATTTAAATACAAAAGAAGGAAAAGCCTAAATTTCCCATACCTTTACGCCTTTCTGAGTATCTTTCATATTTCTTTCATTTTGTGTCATGAACAGAATATCATATATCGAAAATCTTGTAAATACTTTACTTCATCTTTTTATCATAAACACCAAAGTTTATTATTAGAACCTTTATTTTGTTAAACAAAATTTAATATATGGTCGTTTTTTTACTCATTTTTTTGACGATTTATACGTATTTTATAAAATCTAATCTATTTTATTCTATCCAGTTTTATTATTTTCGATAACTGCATTACCAAAACTTATAAATAAAGGTTTAATCGATTTATGGAGATTGATTTTTCTCGATTTCAAACTCTATTTTTATATTATCTATAAATTTTGATCTCCAGAAAATCTATATATGAAATTCACTCAATCCTTTGATAACAATTTCATAAATATTTCATATATATCTTTGCAAATGAAATAATTATGAATTCGCACTCCTATATATAATAGAAATTATGATATACTTAATCATAATGAGGTAAAATTTAACCATATAGTAACAATGAGGGTTTACCATGGACACACAACAAAAAGAAGCACATAAAGATATGTATAAAGAAACCACAGAAGAAATAGTAAAAGGTAATAGCAGCGAAGGCCCATCCATTAGTCCCCCTCCGCATCAAGTGTCTACCGACCAAGCGGGCATTGAGGCATTAAAGGACTCGTATGATGATTTCCTTTATGTATCTAAAGCCTTTGCTAGTTGTTCTATTAATTCATTAATTGCAACGGCGCGCATCTACGGTCTTGATCCGGCGCCAATTAAGGGTGCTCGTGTGCTTGAACTAGGCTCCTCTTGTGGCGGCAATATCATTCCACAAGCGCTGTACTATCCAGAGGCAACTTTCACAGGCATCGACCTGTCATCTGTACAAATCAAACACGGTAACGAATTAATCGAATCCATAGGGCTCACCAATGTAACCTTGTTAGAAAAAGATATCATGGATATCGATGATGACTTTGGCACCTTCGATTACATTCTCGTTCACGGCATTTGGTCTTGGGTACCTGATATCGTTAAAGATAAAATCCTCAGCATTTGTAATCGCAATCTATCTGACCGCGGCATCGCTTATGTGTCCTACAACACGTATCCCGGTTGGAAACGATTAGAGCAAATGCGAGATATTATGCTCTATTCTGAAAAGCAATTAAAGTCTCAATCACTGCAAGAACGTACTGTATACACTAAAAACGTGTTAAAACTCCTTGGCGAAACAATGAAGATGGACGAGCGTTCCCAAAAACAATCGGGTTATAAAATCGACAATATTAATCGCGTCTTGGAGTCCAATGATTATTATGTAGGCCATGAATATTTAGAAACCTTTAACGATCCTGTGTATGTGTCTGAGTTTATTGACCGTGCAGAACAGCAGGGCTGTGTATATATCGGTGATGAAGGCCTTGAAAAATCCTTTATCACATGGCTCAATGATAAGGTAGTAGATAATATTAAAGCCCTTGCCAACGGTAATCATAAGGATAAAGAGCAATATTACGACTTTGTCTATGATACACAGTTCCGCATGGCTTTACTAACAAAACCATGCAATAGAGAGAAAATTGTACGGGACGAAACGGTTCAAAAAGACATTCTGGACGCGTTGTACTTTGCGGCACCTTTTGAAGATTCCTTAGGCATGCCTTCGGATTGGACCGATACGCTACGCATTACGCTCAAACAGTTTATGCGCACGTTCCAACAATTTAATGTGCAAGATATTGTAGACTACATGGCAGAGCATCATCCTAATGAGGAATATAAAAAGGACAGATTGTACGTACAGCTATTCTTGCTAACCATTTTAGGCCATCTCCGTTCGTATGCTGAGAAATATGAAAAATTACCATTTGTAGAAAATGTGAGTTACATCCCCGAACGTTTCATTAGATATGTTTCTACCCTCATCGAAGGCAATGGTAAACAATACATGTCCTTAGGCAATATGTTTAACCAAGAGGATCCTACAGTGGACGAAGGTCTATTATACGTGATGAAACAAATGGCGCAGCCTACGACACGTGCTGAGTTAATTAAGATTCTTGACGAAACGTTAACCATCACTCGTACGAAACAAGATGGGGAAACCTTCAAGGTTCCAAGTGAACAATACCTCGATGAGTCTATTAAACATTTAGTGGAGCTAGGCTATTTTAGACACCAAGCTTAATTCAAAATCTAATTCATAATCTAATACATAATTTAATTCAAAACTTAATCATACAAAAAGAAAGCGTAACTGGTATAGAGTGCCGTCTATATCAGTTACGCTTTTTTGATTGGGCTACTACTTAATTATATTTAGAAGTGAGGTAATCTGTGTAGTAGCCAATGGTTATTTAATAACCTATTCTATTTTTTGTTTACGCGAACGCGTTCAATTGTTGGTTCACCTTGAGCATTTTTCGCTACTGTGTCCACGCGGAACAATGCCATTTCTGGGCTGAATTCAGTAACGAGGCGATCATCTACTGTTACGCCGTCTTGGATAGCACGGTATACGATTTGTGCAAATTCATAACGAGTTAACAAGCGGTCACCACCAAATGTGCCATCTGGATAACCTTCAACGAGACCACGGCGAGATAAATCGCTTACCGCTTCATATGCCCAGTGATTTGCAGCCACGTCTGGGAACAATGTAGTATGGTCAGCTTTCATCTTAGTACCAGCTACGCCGTTCAATAATGCAGTCAATTTTTGAATTTGTGCATTTTGTTCAGCTACAGTTTTCTTAAGAGCCAATACCTCTTTACCGATAGCTACACGAGAGCGAGATACACCATTATGAGCGCCTACTTTCACAGACAAGCCAGCATTGAATACTGTTTCATCGCCGCCTACTGTGGAACCGATGCTAAGTTGTACGTCTTCGTTAGGACGGTAGAAAGCACCGATAGCTGCCGCATCACCACTGCGGTAGTGACCATAACCTGCAGCAAAGTCCCATTTAGCATCTGGATCGAAATCAAGTGGATGTAAAGCCGCCAACGCTGCAGCGCCTGCTACAGATTTATCGATACGTTTATCCATCTTGGAAAGATCGCCTTTGAAGGAGTTCATATTGTTATTGATGTTTGTAATATTGTTTTGAATATCTGTTACATTGCCTTTAATGTTTTTGATATCCTCTGTATTCTTAGCGATGTTTGTAGTATTGTTTGCAATATTACCTGCATTTTTGTTGATATCGTTTCTATTTTTGTTGATATCATCGCGGTTTTTATTGATGTCATTGCGATTGTTCTTGATGTCATCTTTATTTTTGTTGATATCGTCGCGGTTTTTGTTGATATCGTCTCGATTTTTCTTGATGTCATCTTTGTTTTTATTGATATCATCGCGATTTTTGTTGATGTCGTCGCGGTTTTTGTTAATCTCTGTCTTATTGTTGTCGATATTCGTAGTATTATTATTGATTTGGTCCGTAATATCTTTAGACAAAGATACTTTGTAATCACGGCTATTACCATTGATTGTTGGTGTTACCGTAATGTGGTCACCTGCCGTTACTGTTGTAGTACCTGTAGCAGCAGTAATTTCATCTTTAATCTTTTTAAGTTGGGAAACGTTAACCGCATCAGTATCTGCTACGCCAGCTTTCACATTGTTGATGATTTGATCACCAGCACTGATACCGTTTGTAGTGTAGTAAACTGTTTTGTCCCCTTCACTTGCGTACATACCAGATTTTGTGAAAGTAGCTTGTTCTAAGGTATCTGTGTTTTCGATTTGGATACCTTTAGGTGTAACACCAATATTTTCGCTGCCGTTGAAGAAACGAGCGCTGTCCTTATCGATACGAGCACGAACATCGTCCGTTGCTTTACCGAAGTTAACAGAGTTCATCTCTACTAAGTCTTTATTTACAGCTACTTTGTATTCAGCACCACCGTTTGCATTTGTACCTTGTGTTACAGTCGTATTATCGCCTGCTACAACTGTGGTATGTTTTTTAGCTTCTGCTTCAACGGTGTTAACTTTTGTTTCTAAGTTATTAACTTTAGTATCTACATTGTTTACTTTAGTTTCTACATCGTTAACCTTAGTTTCAATTGTATTTACTTTGTTTTCTACAGTATTAACCTTAGTCTCTAAGTTGTTAACCTTAGTTTCCACAGTATTTACTTTATTTTCTACAGCAGTCACTTTGTCGTCTACTTTTTTAAGTTGAGCCACATTAACTGCATCAGTATCTGCTTCGCCAGCTTTCACATTATTGATTTTTTGATCGCCTGCGCTAATACCGTTTGTAGTGTAGTAAACTGTTTTGTCCCCTTCACTAGCATACATACCATATTTAGTGAAGTTCGCTTGTTCTAAAGTATCTGTATTTTCGATTTGAATGCCTTTAGGTGTGATACCGATGTTTTCGCTGCCGTTGAAGAAACGAGCGCTGTCTTTATCGATACGAGCACGTACATCGTCTGTAATCTTACCGAAGTTAACAGAGTTCATATCCTCTAAGTCTTTCTTTACAGACACTTTGTATTCAGCACCACCAGCCGCATTTGTACCTGCTGTTACAGTTGTGTTATCTCCTGCTACAACTGTAGTATGTTTTTTAGCTTCCGCTTTAACATCGTTGATTTTTTCTTCTGCTTTTTTAAGTTGTGCTACGTTTACTGCATCAGTGTCATCTGTACCAGCTGCTACAGATGTAATTTGGCGTGTTACATTATTTGCTACGTCGCCAACGGATACGGCAGAGCTTGTCGCTTTCCATGCAGCACCTGTTTCTGTAGAAGCAGCACCTGTTTTAACATCATAGCCAATACCGCCAGCTTCTACTGTTGCTTTGGAGGCACTACCAAGCGCTACGCCGCCTTCAGCAGTTACCTCTGTATTGTGGCCAATAGCTACTGCTTCGTTCACAGTTGTTGTAGTGCCAGCATCACTAGAACCAATTGTAACAGTATTGTTAGCACCTGTTACAGTACGGTTATCGCCTACGATAATTGTGTCAGTTGCATCAGACACAGTATTTTGGGAACCAATAGCTGTCATGTGCTGCACTTTAGTAGCCGTATTACCTACGCCCATAGCAAGGTTGTCTTTACTTTCACCACCCTTAACACCTGTCACAGTATTGTTAATACCGATCATAGATGTACGTAACGTGTAGTCAGCCTTGTTAGCGCCACCGAGGGCCATCGTGGAGCCGCCACCGTTAGCGTTTTTAACAGCAGTACGCAATGTTTCTGCGAATTCCTTAGCAGAACTGCCTGCATCAGTTGCATTAACAGGAATCGGTGTAACGGAGTTTGTAATTTCGTTACCTGCACCCATCACGATGGAACCGTTGGAGTTGAACGTTCTATTCGCTGTACCTACAATGCTGTTACCGATACCAGAGTAGAAGCTGCTAGCCGTTTTAGATTCATTACTATTGAAAGAACCATTCACAGTAGATGCTAAGTTTTTAACAGGGTTGGAGAAACGACCACCATTATATTCACTGGAAATAATATTGTACGTACCAGTGTTTGTAGCAAAGGCACCGTTTGTGAAACTGTTAGCGCCCACTGTAGTAGCATATACATTCAACGCATCTGTACGAGTTTTAGCAGAATCTACAGTTGTATCACCAAGGTCACCTTTATAGTTGTGGGAACCAATCATAGTGCTGCCAGTACGAGCAAAGGTATTGTCACCAATCGCTACACTGCCCACTACCTTAGTTGGATCCGCAGGAATACGAGCCGCAGAGAATAAACTACCGCTATAGGTAGTTTGACCCAAAGCAAAGGCAGCCTCTACGCCGCCTGCCATATTTTCAATTTTTGCGTTTTTACCGATAGCTACGCTACCGCCTTGGCTAGCATAGTTATTGATTACAGCGCCGCTACCTACAGCAATGTCGCCTGTAGCAGCACTAGCACCATTAGAATATTGAATAGCGGCGCCTTTACCGACAGCCACGTTTTCCGCTTTAGGTGCACTACTGCCAGTGCCGTATGCTACGCCACTACCATTGCCAGTCGTGTGGTCTACCGCACTTGCCACAACCCACAAACTGGATAACAACACACCGTTAATTAACAAAGTTAATAAACGTCTCCGTTTGTTCATAATGAGTATCCTCCATGTACTTTAATTACTATCTCTCTTACAAATAACATATAAATAATTCACGATATTTTCATGAGTTTCATATGAACATTGTAGCATGAATATCCATTTTGTAAACAGTTTTTTATATATCTATTAAATGTATTTAAAAGCAGAAACTGTTTTAGTATTACTTTTTCATGTACATGACCTATAAAATCTATAATAGTCTATGTAGTTATATCCCCTATAGGTCATATGTCCTTATATATAATAATGTTATATATAAGAATATATAAGGTTATATAAGAAGTACTCTATATATCGGGATATATACTTAACAACAAAAAGTGGGTAGTTAATCCATACAGATTAACTACCCACTTTCGGTAAGAGGTAAGGCGAACCTCTTACGATTGCCGCATGATTCAGGTTTGTTGTTGAGAGAGAGATTTTTAAGTAAATACACCGCAATAGTTATTGAAGTAACAGAGAGTAACTAATAATGAACGGGCGATCACACGGCACTAAAAAAGTAATGTTTCCACATTAAGATAATGGCCTTACATAAGAGCCATTATCTATAAAGAACAGTTAAACTTAATCCTAACTCTTCCTTATCATTAGTATATCATTTATTAAGTTCAGATAATAGATATTTTTTCATTAAATTTTCATTAAAAAATAATGAGCCGAATGAATCACAGTTCTATTCACTTTATGAGTTGTATTATAAAAATTATTACTCAACCCAGATCGTATTATGACGTCTTACAAGACTTAGCATTTTGGAACGAACACTCATAGCGCCCTCTACGCTGTGCTTACCACCATACCAAGCTACAGGAGATCCAGCTAAGCGGAATGTAATCTTACCATACGCCCCACCCGAGTTATGCTCAGGCTTGTTATAGCCCATATCGACAGACACACGCGGTGTGAGCTGCAACTCGGAACCAACGCGCAAACCATTCTTATCAGCCTGACGTTCTTGATTCCAATGGTACCCTTCTACATAGACTCTCGCCCAGCGAGCATTTTTGAAAGTCTTGCCATATTCGAGGGTATAACCATTGGCTACACGCTCCAAGGTATGGAGGTTCGCATCGAGGACGCGCTCATCAGAGGCAGAACCGTACCAGTTGAAGCGGAACTCGCTTTCACCAGACATATATTCAAGGCCCCCGCTGAGGCGGTCGTGATGACGCAAGAAGCGATGGTCATAGAAGAGATGTGCACCATAGAGGCGACGATCATCCTTCGAGATACGTCGATACCCAACACCTACGTTAAGGGTTGTCCCAATATCAGAGGCCCGAGAAATGCGCTGCTGCGTAAACCATACGTCGCGCGACTTCTCATCGTAATGGCCTAGGGGTTGAACCGTCTCCACAGAGTACAATGGCTTCCACCCCTCTTGGAACTGGAAGCTCAGCGTAGTGCGTCGCATCCACGGTTTACCTTTGGCGCCATACATCGCATTGGATACATTGGACATAGCCACCGCATTGATAGCGCGGTTTACCGCATCTACGTCGCTGTACTGCACCGTCTTGGTCTCTTGGCGATCCATCACGAGAGGGCCACCTTCACCAATCACATGGTCTGGTGTGGCCGCAGGTGTAATATGAAAGTCCTCAGCTACCGCTTTGACGTGCTCCTCACGAGGACTCGTTGCCACTGTAAGGGTATGCTCCCTTTGGACAGACTTGTCTGCCCCCTTATGCAATTGTTGCTTTTCTGCCTCTGCGGAACCCACACAACACAAAAGGGCACTCAAGGCAACACATACAATACGTTTCATGACTCTCTGCAACGTTTTATTATTCTCTACACATAAAATTCATGAACAACAAATGAAATATATATTAGTGTAACGAATAATGGGTACTACTGTCAAGAAATCAGAGCCATAAACGGCCAAAACTATAAAGAATTTTTTCTATGTAGATTAATCTTTTCCGTTTCGAGTTAAACGCTTTTATACCATTGCATAAACATTCTCTAAAATATGCATTTATGGTGTATTTATGACCCATAATATACAAAATATTCATTTACAACATGCTTTTCATGTATTATTATGAATTTGTAAGTTTTTATGAAAGTTTTGTGAAGTCATAATATGCAAAGGAGTGTATTGCGATGAGTAAGAAACATTTTGTATTAACTGGTATCGTGCTAACAGCACTATCTGTGGGAGTCGCTTCTGCTGCGCCAATCAACATTGTCCAAACAGGACACAATATAGGCGCTGAAGGAACTACTTTCACCAATGATGGCAACATTACCTTAGGTCACGCGGCGGGCGCTGCGAATAGTACCCACCAAGTGATCAACAGTCCTAACTCAAACGGTAATAACATCGCCATCGGCACCCTATCCAGTAATGGTTCCAAGGGGGGCGCCAATATTACATTGGGCGGCAAAACCTTCCTTAACGGCACGGGCGACAACAACGTAATCGCTGGGTCCCTCACTGCCAATAATGCGAAAGCGACCATGTCTATCATCGTGGGTACCCAATCGGGTGAAAAATCCGAAGGGACCAAGAATGTTTGGCTCGGTCATTACCAAGGCGCGAATAGTACAGCTAATAATTCCGTCCTCATTGGTTCTGGTTCCTCTGTGAAAGCTGATTTTACCCTTGGCATCGGGCATTATACGAATGTAAATGCCAAGAAGGGCCTCGCTATCGGTTCCTATAATACTTTATCCGATAAAGCTACTGAATCTGGCGTATTCGGTCAAGGTCAGTATGGGAAAAATGCTATCGATGCGAGTGGTTCCTATAGCATTGGTAACTATAACCACATCTCTGGGAACAACACCTTCGTCATGGGTAATAATGTAACTACTGCATTAGAGAACGCCGTTATCCTCGGCAATGATTCGACGGACGGCGATGTGGTAGGCACCTCTAGCTATACCTTTAAGAATGGTACTACCGTAAACTATGCAGGTACTACCCCTGTATCTACCGTATCTGTAGGCGCCAAAGATAAAGAACGGACAATAACTAATGTAGCAGCAGGTCGTGTAAGTGCTACCTCTACAGATGCTATTAACGGTTCCCAGCTATACGGTGTACATCAAATGATCGATTCCCTCGGTCAAAGTACAAATGCACAACTACAAAGCTCCATTGGTCATGTAGAACAAAACATTAGCCGCGTAGAGCAAAGTATTGGTCGCGTCGAGTCAGAATCCAATAAGGGCGATGCACGTGCCGCTGCACTAGCTGCTTTGCATCCTATGGGCTACGATCCAGACAACCGCATTCAATATATGGCAGGCTACGGCCATTATAGAAATGCTAATGCCTTAGCGCTCGGTGTTGGTTACTACCATAGAGACAATCTATTATTAACTACAGGCGTAACACTCAATAGCCACCTTATGGCTAATGTAGGCGTTACCTATAAACCTGGCAAATCTAACATGACGAGCCATCCACAAAACCTTGAAGCTCGCGTACAAGCCTTGGAAACACAAAACAAAGAACTGCAAGAAACCGTACGGCAATTAATGTCTAAGTTAGACAAATAAAACAATCCTTACGATAATCTTTTAAACAATCCTTATAAAATTACTAAACCTCTTTAACAAACAAGCCCCCGTAGGAAAACCTACGGGGGCTATTTGTTTAACAACGACCATATAGCTAATTGAGAGAGAGAATACGGTATCCAAAAGGATTGTAATTGCTTTGTAACTAGGAGTAATTGCATATACTTGAATACCTGTGTGTAAATTTATGTATAGTTCGTAAGGGTTGTCTATATATAAACGCTATACGGTCATGGGTATAGTATAGACCTAATAACACTAGTATTATGTGATTTCTATCACACTATTAAAATAAAAATTCCTTAAAAACACAAAAAGAGGTACCGATTAAAATCGTTACCTCTTTTGTATATATATTCAGTTATATCTACTGATTAGCGGATGCGTTTAACGCGGTTGTTGCCATCGCGCATAGCTTCTTTCAAGCTGTAGATTACCATTTCGTTCATGTAGAAACGCAATTCATCATTAGACATGTTAGCTGTATTCTTTTCAAGAATTGCCAAAATTTGGCTTTCATATTCAGCTTGGCTCAATCCAGATATTGCAGCATTTTTAAAGAAATCTTTATAATCCAAGTACAAGCGATCTAATGCTACGCGAGCATAGCTATCTTTTTTATAGCGATGGCTTGTGATGTACCAACTACGACGAACATTCATGTAGTACAACACGTTATTAGTATAACGTTGTTGACCAGAC
>ERZ772908.136-NODE-136-length-17686-cov-8.00187_pt1 | contig 17686 bp, 9 predicted proteins | sample MGYA00512121_ERZ772908 | MGnify/ENA primary metagenome ERZ772908 (study PRJEB29015, sample SAMEA2738084) | human oral metagenome | biome: human oral; feature: human-associated habitat; material: saliva | place: China | collected 2264 ... | reverse complement strand
CGTGACCTCGGCGCGAGTGCTGGTGGGCGGCGGCGAGGTCGCCGCTGCCACGGGCGCGGGAGCGCTGACGGGCAACGTCGTGACGCTGCGGGCAGACGGCGTGGATGTCTCGGCTCTGTCGGGGGAGCAGGTCGTTCGGGTCGAGGCCTCGGGCCGCAACCCGGATCCGCGCGCCGATGACGACGCGGCCTCCTCCGCGGCCTTCACGGTCACCTCGGGCGGCGAGGATACGCACGAGGCCGTGGCCGGTCAGTGGATCTCGGATTCGCTGGGCTGGTGGTGGCGCAATGCCGACGGCACTTACCCGGCGTCGACGTCGATGCGTATTGGAGGCGAGCTGTACCGTTTCGATGCGCGCGGCTACATGGTGACCGGCTGGGTGAGCGAGGGCGGCCGGTGGTACTACCACGGTGTCTCCGGCGCGCAGGCGTCGGGCTGGCTGAACGTGGGCGGCACCTGGTATTACCTGTATCCGGACTCCGGCGCCATGGCCTCGGGCTGGGTCAACCTGGAGGGCACGTGGTACTACCTGGACGCGTCGGGTGCGATGCGCACCGGCTGGTTGCGTGATGGCTCCGTCTGGTACTACCTGCGTGCCTCCGGGGCGATGGCTACCGGCTGGGTGTTGGACGGGGGCTCCTGGTACTACGTGGATGCGTCGGGGGCGATGGTCACCGGATGGCTGCGTGATGGCGGCTCCTGGTACTACCTGTCGTCTTCTGGGGCGATGGTGACGGGCAGCCGGTGGATCGACGGCACGCGCTACTCGTTCGACGCCGAGGGGAGGCTCCTCCCGTAGCTGACGGGGCGTTCCCTGTGGGCTGAATGACCTCCTCAGACTATTGAGAGGTTTTCGAGCTACCATAGAGGTGCCTGGCCAAGTCCGACCTCCCAGCGGACTGTGGTCGAGCTCGAAGGCGGGGGCCGCGCACCATCGGTGCACGGCCCCCGTTTGTGTTGCGGATGTGCTGCGGCGGGGTGTCGGTGCCTTCCCGCCCGCTCGCTGCTCGCGCCGCTTCGGGGCGGGGTCTGCGATGTGGGCACCATACTGCCCCGAACCGTGACCTCACCGCCCCGAACCGTGACCTCACAGCCAGCAAACGGGGGGAATTGCAGCATTAGAGGTGCGACACGCCGGCGACACGCCGAAGCAAGGCTCCTAATGGTGCAAAACCCCCATCATTGCCTCTGGTGTCATGCTCCCCAACTGCTGCAGGACTGCCCGGCCAGGCGCTGGCTCAATGCGCTGGCCCGTCACCTCCAGTCCAAGGCTATCCAGGCGCGTGAACGCGCTCAAATCAGGACGATCAAAGGTAGTAGTGGGCGTGTCGAGGTCTTTCAGATGGACGGTGTAGGAATCTCCATCATCTAAAGACCTCGCCCCCTACACAATCACGATACGCCGAACCCCGCCCAACACCTCCTACACCCTCACATGCGAAGAGACCCTATCGGGATCGTTGTTGCCTCTCCGGCCTCGCCTCGTCACCGTTGCGTGTGGATTGGTGGATATGATCGACCTCGCGAAAACGCAGCTGCCCCTCGTCGCCGTTGCATATGGACTGGTGTGCAGGGGTCGAGCCACTGGCGCTGCACCCGTTATGTGGCGCTGCACCCGAACAGAAGGGGTGGGCCTGTGCGCAAGCCTTTGGCTGGACGCGCATCCGGGGTACCTGGTACTACCTGGATCCTTCCACGGGCGTGGTGCACACGGGCTGGCTCAAAGACGGCGGCCACTGGTACTACCTGACGCGCTCGGGGGCCATGGTGACCGGGGCGCGCTGGATTGACGGCACGCGCTATGTGTTTGACGCCCAGGGCCGCCTCCAGGAGTAGACGCCACGAGGCTGGGGATCCTTCTCCGGTTGAGAGGTGAGGGGCCGCGCACGATGCGTCGTGCGCGGCCCCTCGCGTGTGTCTCGCATGGGCAGGGAGAGACGTCGTGGGAGTCCCGTTCCCTCGGGACCTATTTCGTACTACACTAATGTCTATACGAAACTATGGAGGTGATCGCGTGCGAGTCCGGGTTCATCCTCGCGTCCATCAACGTCATAGTGATGTTGAGGATGACGATGTTATCGCGGCCTTTGAGGGGACGTTGCGTTCGCGTGCGCGCGATACCCATCCGATTCAGTGGGTCGGAGTTGGCCTCGACCGAAAGGGGCGGCTTCTGGAATATATCGCGGTTGAGGATAAGCCTGATGGATGGCTTGTCTACCATGCGATGCTGGTAACGCGAGCGGTGCTCGCAGAGGTTGGTTTAAGGAGGTAATGATGGCGACGTATACGTCAGCTGATGGTGCGACGTTCACTGATGAGGATCTGGAGCGTTGGGGGAACGAGGCCGAGACCGGCGTTCCTTACGACGGGAAGCATCTCGGTTCGTCTGTGGCCGGACGCCCGATTAGCGTCGGTGTTGGTGCTAAGCCGTTCACCCTCCGTCTTGATCGTTCTCGCCGTGCCAAGCTTGCTGAGGTGGCTCAGGAGCGCGGTACGACGCCGTCACAGCTCGTGCGCGATCTGATTGATTCGCTTGAGTAGGAGAGTGCGGTCTTAGGCCGATGTCCTTGCCCGTGTGACTTGTTCGTGCGAGGTAGTGCTCGCGGACGTGAAGCCCGCATCCTCGGGCGTCGTGCCCAGGCGCGCGGCGATGAGCTCCTTGTTGTGGTCTGGCGCGACGTCACGGACCCACGAGGTGTAGGTGGCCTCGTCGGCGTGGACCTCCTGCGTGAGCGGGTTGCGCCGCTTGGAGACTCGTGCGCACCTGGGCGAAGGGCCAGTGGATCTGGTTCCGCTGCTTCACGCTGGTCTTCTGGATCTCCATGAACACCCTCCTGCCCGAGGTCTTGGTCCCTCCCTCGGACATCTTCAACTTCGCGACCATGGACCCGCGCGCGAACATCGCGTGCGCGGCCCTGGCGCTCGCGGCCAACGTCGCGCTGTTTGCCTACTGGCTGTACAAGATCGTTGTCTTCAAGCGCAATCCGATCACGGGCGTCCTGTACTGCGAGCTGGCCGAGTTCCGCACCATCGTGCGCGAGCACTGCGATGACAAGGACAAGTACTTCCTCGTCGACCGCATCCCCGAGACGCCCGAGGACCTCGGCTTCGAGCCGGACTCACCCACCCCGCCCGCCGACGGCTACCGTGCGTGGATGCCCTGGTGGAAGGGAGAGGACAGGCGGCACCCGTCGAAGAGTGACGCGGGTTTGCGCTCGTAGGTAGCGTTCGCGTTCATCATTGACGAGGCCTCCCCGGGTTTGTCGGGGAGGCCTCGACGCCATCGCAGACGAACGCAACGACCGCCCCGCAAAACGATGAACTGGGACACGCCCAAGCAGTGCCTCGAACTGCTGCTCAGGGCATAACACGTGATGCAACCACCCCTAGAATCCGTCGCGTCCTTTGCTGCTCCCTGCGAGAACGTGTTCACCTCCAAGCCCGAGTGGCTCGGAGGGGAGGCGTCCTTCTCTGCGAGGGCGTCGATGGTGGCCCCGGCGTGTTCGCGGGGAGAGGCTTGTTGTCGGTGCTGCTTCGCTGGTGTCTTCGGCGACGCCGAAGTCGTGGTGTGGCAGGTGAATTTCGTATACGATATTCATATGAGTGAGCGTCTTCTTCGTGGGGTCCCCGTGACTGATGCGCAGATTCAGGCGTGGACTGATGAGGCCGAGCGTGGGTACGACCTGGCTGAGTTGCCGGCTCCGCGCCCGGGGCGTCCTCCGGTGGGGAAGGGGCCTGGCGTCGCTGTGACGGTGCGTCTGGACGCGCAGACATTGGCGGCGCTGATGGAACGTGCTGCCTTGGAGGGGATTGGTAGCCGTTCCGAAGCGATTCGCGCGGCTGTGCGCGAGTGGACTCATATCGCCTAAGGTGCATGCCAGTGCGCGCAAGCACTTCGGGCGTGATCGGCTCTGTGACGAAGCAATCCTGTGTGCGTATGAGCATGCCTTGAATTCCCGCCCTCTTGATGATGAGGATGATCCTAGGCGGTGGCTTGTGGTGGGCGTCGACCAGTCTGGGCGCGTTCTTGAGATGGTCGTATTGGTTTTCGATGACGGGGGAGAACTCCTCATTCACGCCATGAAGGCTCGCCCTCAGTTCCTTGATGAGCTGACGTAGCTCGCGGGTAGCTGCCTGTCCTGTCTGTGTGCTGTCGTCGATGGGGTTGTGGGATGAGGCGCCGCTGGACGTTTCGGTGGTGATACCTGGGTCTCTCTCGCGTTGGCTAGTGGCCTTGCTTTTCTTCCCAGGTGTCGGTGTTGTTGATGACCAGGTGCGACAGTGGGAAGGGTCCGGTCGTTTCGGTGGTGGTGACCAGGCCGTTGATGGTCTGGGTCTCCCCGGTGAAGGGGTTCGTGGCCGTCCCGCTCCACGTGGTGGTGAGCGTGATCTCGCGGTTCTCGTGCGGGTAGGGCCCATCGAACCCAGAACGCCACCCCTGCGGGGGCGTGTAGTAGTGACGAATCAACCGGGGATCATTGTTGGGGTCAATCCCCTTGTGCCATGCCAAGCCCGGGGAGGTCGTGATTGTGTTGGGGGTGCCATCACCCCAGTTGTATTCGTAGTTCGTTGCCGTGAGCGTGATCGTGATGTCTCGGCCCAGCAGGTTGATCACGTGGGTCTGGGTAGGGTTCGTGACCGAGACGATTGTGGGCACGAAGCGGTTGGTGTAGGACACCCCGTCGGGCCGCTTACGCAGGCCCGCCCCATCGGCGTGGATGGTGGTGGCGGCGTAGTAGAGGATTTCGCTTGTCGTTGGCACGACTCCAGCTGTATCGTCACCACTCCTGGCAGAGGAAAACAAACACCCGAGCTTCTTTGCTGTCCCATCAGGAAGCGAATACTCGCGAGTCACACCATCACACACATACCCCACACCAGCAGCCCGAGCATCTGTGCTTGGTGCGGCATCATTTGAATAGTGGGTGAGATCATCGGATGGAGTTGTTTGGGGAGTCGTAGAAGAAGAGGGTGCTGAAGAATTTGTTCCCCACTTTTCTTGGTCAGTGACTTTAATTCCATTCGGTCCTTGGGTTTCTACGAGATGGTCCCAGCCGTAGCCAGTTGCATCAGAATTATCATCTAGATCATTCCAATCATTCGCTGATGCTTGAGATGCAATCCCAACAGAGTAGGCGTTCGCCAGAAACAGGATGGTGCACACCTGGGCGACGAGTCTTCTAGTTTTCATTTCGCTCGGCTTTTCCCTGAGTCTCCACCCATCGACCATCTCTCCACGTCATGAGGATGGAAATGGTTGATTGATATTCTTCATCTCGAACAATAATGCGCTGACCGACACATTTTGTTCCGTCAACTGCGATAGCGCTGAACTTCACTCCGATGGTATTTGGTGGCACGTCTGCGCCGTTAGCTGGAACCGGCTCAAGAAGTAGAATGTGCTCGACCCTGAGTGAGTGCCCGAACGTCCAGCCGTTCGCGTAGTCATTCTCAATCTTGCGCATAAGCGACTGCGCGAATCCGCTATCGCTATCGGAAAGCTCGGTAAGGGCCGAGGTGTCGCCCGTATTCCATGCGTAGGTAGCAACATCGAGGTAGTGCTCGGCCGCCGCTTCGGCACCCCGTTCGGTGTTCTCCTTGGCTTCTTCGGGTAGTTCGGGTTTGGTGTAGGTGGATGCGGCGTGTTCGGCTGGGCGCACGAGGACGCCGTCTGGGCCGATCTGGTAGCCGCCCGACATCGCAGGCTCGCCCGAGGCCGTGGCGGAGGCAGTGGGCGCGGGGTAGATGGGTGGCGTGGTCGTGGCTGCCACGGTGGGCCTCTCACCCCAGGCTGGCCACCACCCGTTGGCGACCCCGTTAATGTACACAGAAAAGACCGCACCCGCGAAGAGAACAACATAGACGACGCGCATCCCCCAATAGAAGGGTTCCACGTGCAGCCAGGCCCGGGCGCGGGCCCGGGCGCCCTTGGGACGGCGCGCTTTGACCTCGGCGCGATAATCAGCCCACCGACGGCGCAGCGTGTACTTGCGCGGCGCCGTTTCGCGGCGGAAGCGCTCCTCGTCCTCCTCGGTCACGGGACGCTCAGACAGCGGCGGAACCATCATGATCTATCAACCTCCACGATGAGGTGTCCTCCTGCGCGCCCCCGTCATCGGAGACGCGCCCTTCACTCACCAGACTACGCGCCGTCACACGCAAATACACCAAGAATGCACGGTAACCACCAACGCACATCCTCTCTCCCAGAGGGGACGAACGTGCACGCACCCGCACAAGTTAGCCATGACCTCGGCGTATCTCACCGGACCGTTCAGTCACATACTGCTCAGGGCTCGGCATCATGGCGACGCCAGCCGCGATAGTCACCGGAGCGCAGCGCGTGAGCATTCCCAGTGCGCGGCTGGACGCTGTCGGGGAAGCCTTGGCCACGCGGGTGTGATGCCCGCCGCACGCGGGCTCCGCCTCGGTCGCGCGTGCGTGATGCCTGGGCCGCCACCGTGGGCAGCGTGTCGTGCGGGGGAGAGGGTGGGATGTGGGCGGACAGTAGGCGGTGTCAAGTAGGTGCAGATGCCTATCTGTCACGTGGTCACGGTTCGGGTATCTACGTTTTGGCACGTGGTGATTGTGTGAGAATTATGCATGTAATTATTTGGCTTGTATTTCGGCGTCAACGCTTGTATATGGCTGACTTGCGCCTGTAATTTGTGCGCATTGACAAACATGTGGATCATGGTTACTGCGTGGACAAAGTTGTCCACGCGCAGGCACAATCGAAAGTCGAGGAACCATGCGCCGCACTATTGCACGCATTGGCCTCGCCGCGGCCCTCGCTCTGTCGATGAGCGTGGCCACGGCGACCGCCCCGCCCACCAGCGCCGACGACAACGTCGGCTTGGTCGCGCCCGCCAGATCCAGCGCGGGCCTCATGAACTACGCCATCAACCTCGATCCCAACGCGGGTGAGAGCGAGATGGCCACTGCTATCGACCTGATTCCCACCGTCGGTGGGATTCTCATGACGGACTACCCGCAGTTGGGCACCCTTTTTGCCCAAAGTGAGTCGGCCTCGTTCGCGCCCGACCTGGCTGCCGCCCTGGCGAAGGCCGGGGTGAGCGTCCATTCGATTGGTCCGACCCGCGTCGCCGCGGTGCCTGACATCGAGCGGTTCACGAACCCGCTTCCGCCCCCGGATGCCGCCGCCGCGCCTGACGCCGCCGCGAACGCGAACGCCCCCGACGCGGATGCCGCCCCGACGATCCCCGGCCCGAACAGTCCCGTTGCCTCGTCCGGCACGAACTGGGGCGCCGAGGCCATGGGCGCCAAGGAAGCGGCCGCCGTTTCCGTGACACGTGCCCCGGTGACCGTGGGCGTCATCGACACCCGCATCGACGATGCTCAGCCCGACCTGGTCGGGCGCGTCGATACGAGTCGGTCCGTCTCCTGCGCCGTCAACGGCGTCGCGAGCCCGGTTGAGGGGCCGTTGGAGGGTGGACCTGCCCACGGCACGCACACCGCCGGCATCATCGCGGCCAACCACAATGACATCGGCATGGACGGTATCGCGCCGGAGGCGACCCTCGTGTCGATCAAGGCCGTCAACGACAGAGACAAGCTGTACCCCGAGGCCCTCGTGTGCGCCTACGAGTGGGCGACCAGCCACGGGGTGGACATTATCCACAACTCCTTCCAGATGGACCCGTGGGTCTACTGGAACCCGATGGACCCCGAGCAGGCCGCTGGCCTGGAGGCCGCTGAGCGCGCCATTCACCACGCCCAGTCGCGCGGGCTCGCGGTGATCGCCGCCGCCGGTGACCGAGGCGTTGACCTCGACCATCCGACGACGGACAGTGACTCGCCCACTGACGCGACCCCCATTGCGAACCGCTCCGTCGAGGGCGCCCGGATGGTGCCCGCCATGGTCAGCGGCGTCGCCACCGTCGCCTCGGTCGGCAAGGAGGACTGGGACGACCACTCGCTGCGCGCGATGCTGACGCGCTCGGAGACGTCGAACTACGGCACCTCCATTGATTTCGCGGCGCCGGGTGAGTCGATCTACTCGACCTACCCCAGCGGGCGTGTCCCCCAGATCTACGGATCCGCCTCGGGCACGGCAAAGGCCGCCGCGCACGTCACGGGCGTCGCGGCCCTCGTGAAGTCGACGCACCCCATGCTGCCCGGCGAGCAGATCATCGACATCATGCGCAAGCAGGCGGCCAGGGACTATGGGAGGCTCGCAGCCCCGGCTGACGGCAAGGAATACCGCGGGTACGGCTTCCCGGATGCCCTGGGTGCTGTGCTGCGCGACCAGGCCCAACCGCTGATTCGCGGCGTCCAATACCGCGTCGGCGACGGCGAGTGGATGGACTTGCCTCGCGCGGTCCTGCCCGCCGAGGTCGTGCAGATGCGCGTGACGGCGCACGCGCCGGTGTCCTACCTGCACCTGGACGTTCCAGGCGTCACCTCCGTGTCCACCGACTCGGAGGCGGGATACATTGCTGAGCCCCTGGTCTTGGACGCGGACGAGGTCGATCTGCGCTCTGTGATCCCCGATGGCCAGGAGTACGTGACCCTGCGGGCCGTCGTGTACGCCGAAGGTCTGAACTACGACAACAACGCCGACGACGACGTCAGCGGCGAGATCGCCTTCACGGTCGCGCGCGACCCGGGCGCCGTGCCCGACCCGGACCCGGCTCCCGGCCCCGGGGACGACCCCGCGCCCGGCGAGCCCGTCGCCCCCGGCATCATCTCGCCGGACCTGCCGATGCATCAACTGCCCGCCAACTACGCCGTGAACCTCGCTGCGGGAACGGACGAGGCCACCTTCGAGCGCGCGGTCGCCAAGGCCTCGTCCATGGGTGCGCTCGTGCTCGCGCAGTACCCGGCCTTCGGCACGTTCTTCGTCCAGTCGGGCTCGCCCACTTTCGCGGGCGACCTGGGTGGGGAGCTGTCCGACGCTGGCATTTCGTTCCACTCGGTGGGGCCCACCCGCCAGGCGCCGGTGCTCGGTAACGAGGCTGTGCTGCCCGTCGAGACCGCCGGAGGGCCCGTGGTCGCGAGCGGGGATGCCCCTGCCCCGGCTGGGCAGTCGCCGGTGATCGTCGGCGGCGTCTACCCCGATCCTCCCAGCGATAACCAATGGCACTTGAAGGCCGTCGGCGCGCTCGACGCGCAGGGCGTGGACGTCATGCGCGCGCCCGTCACCGTCGGCGTCATGGCTGACGGCTTCGACCACACGATCACGGACCTGGACGGGCGCGTCGACTTCGACAAGTCCGTGTCCTGCAACGTTAACGGCGTCCCGCTGCGCGCACCCCAGGTGTGGGGCAAGGCCGGCGCGACCCTGGGCACCCAGATGGCCTCCGCGATTGCCGGGCGCGGCGTCTCCAGCGGCGTACCCGGCGTGAACCCGACGCTGAGCGTCGCCGCGATCGACGTGGAGTCGCCCATCAACGGGATGCACTACCCCGAGTACCTCGTGTGCGGCTACGTGTGGGCCGCGGATCACGGTATTTCGGTGACCACCACCTCCTACGCGGCGGACCCGTGGAAGTACTGGATGCCCCACGAACCCAACCAGGCCGCGGGACGCGAGGCCATGCGCCGCGCCATCGACTACGCGGCGTCCAAGGACGTCATCAACGTCGTGGACGCGGGCTCGGACGGCATTGACCTGGATAATCCGCCGATCAAGGATTCCTCGTCGCCGAGCGACGCGTGGGCGCCCTACGAGCGTGACTCGTGGAGCGGCCTGACCATCCCGAGCATGATGGACAACGTCGTGCCCGTGTCCAGCCTGCGCCTGGTGGACGGGCAGGACCCGGCGACGGGAATGCTCGAGCCCTCGTTCACCGCGAACTGGGGCAAGCAGACGGTCGCGTTCGCGGCGCCCGGCGAGAACGTGTACACGTCGCTGCCGGGGGATGCGTGGGCGCCGAGCGCCGTTGCCAGGGACTCGTCGATGGCTGCTCCCGTGGCCGCCGGCGTGATCGCGACGCTGCGCCAGGTTCACCCCGAGATGGATTCTTCTCAGATTCTCGAGCTGGCTCGCAAGCAGGCTGGCGCTCCTGCGAATTGGGATCGCCTGGCCGCTCCCGAGGGCGAGCGCGAGTACCGGGGCGCGGGCCTGCTCAGCGCCTCGGACGCGGTGTTGAAGGATCAGGCGCGCCCTGTCGTGGGCGAGGTCGAGTACTCGGCGGACGGGTCGACGTGGGCGCCGCTGGCCGGGCAGAGCCTGTCCGGGCGCGTGTCCCTGCGCGTGACCGTGACCGGGCCGGTCACCTCGGCACGGTTGCTTGTCGGCGGCAAGGAGGTTGCGACCGGGCAGGGGAGCGGTGAGTTCTCCGGTCCCGGCGTAACCCTGCAAGCGGACGGCGTGGACCTGTCGCAGGCCGTTGCTGGTGGTTCCGGTGTTGGTGCCGCGTCGGTGAGCGTCGAGGCTTTCGGGCGCAATAATGATGCGCGCGCCGACGACGACGTCACCGTGTCCACCGCGTTCACGGTTGTGTCGGGGTCCGGTTCGGGTTCCGGTTCTGACGCCTCTGGCGTGGCCGAGGCCGGGGCCGGGCGCTGGATCACCAGTGCCTGGGGCACGTGGTGGCGTTACGACGATGGGACCTACCCGCGGAACGTGCGCCTGCGCATCGATGGGAAGGTGTATCGCTTCGATGCGCGCGGCTACGTGGTGACCGGCTGGTCCCGCGTGGATGGCAAGTGGTCCTACTACGGCGCCGACGGGGCGCAAGCCTTTGGCTGGACGAAGATCCGAGGCACCTGGTACTTCCTGGATCCTTCCACGGGGTGGGTACACACCGGCTGGCTCAAGGACGGTGACCATTGGTACTACCTGACGCGCTCGGGGGCCATGGTGACGGGCGTGCGCTGGATTGACGGCACGCGCTATGTGTTTGATCGCAGCGGCCACCTGCTGACGTGAGTCGCTAGCCTGACGGATTCCGGCTGACGGATTCCGGCTGGGACGAAACGGGGCCGCGCACGAGTTCTCGTGCGCGGCCCCTCGCGCGTGGGGGAGGGGCGTTGTTGTCGGTCGTGGTGGCGTCGCTGTGACGGTGCGCCTGGATGCGCAGACGTTGAGGGCGTTGATGGAGCGCGCCGCCTTGGAAGGGATTGGTAGCCGTTCTGACGCGATTCGCGCGGCAGTGCGCGAGTGGACCCATGTCGCCTAGGCTTCATGCCAGCGCGCGCAAGCATTTTGAGCGTGACAGGCTCACCGACGAGGCCGTCCTGTACGCGTATGAGCATGCGCTGAATTCCCGTCCTCTCGATGATGAGGATGATCCCAGGCGATGGCTCGTGGTGGGTATCGACCAGTCTGGGCGTGTTCTCGAGCTGGTCGTATTAGTTTTCGACGGTGGCGGAGAGTTCCTTATGTATGCCATGAAGGCTCGTCCTCAGTTCCTGGACGAACTAGCGTAGCTTGCGGGTGGCTACCCGCTGTGGCCGTGGGGAATGGTCGACGAATTTTGGAACCAGCCATCGCTGGAGGAGCCGGGGGCCGGTTCTTAATGGGCCGTGTGGCGCTTGGTGCTTTCTGACGCACCGACCTCACCAAGTAGCGCACATCACATTCAATGTCTTAATGCACCTTTTGGTGCTCGGAGCTTTCTGCCTGTGCCACCGTGTGGGAGACGAGCCTAGCTAAGCACATGTCTTATGCACCTTTTGGTGCTCGGTGCTTTCTGACTGGCATCATGATGAGTGTGCTCAACACGTGGTTGCACGTCTTAATGCACCTTTTGGCGCTCGGTGCTTTCTGACTCCTGGCGATCATGCCTCAGACGAACCCTCGTAACCACTCGTCTTAATGCACCTTTTGGCGCTCGGTGCTTTCTGACGGTAGATAATCACGCCGCCTTCGCTCTCGGCGGGCGTGTGTCTTAATGCACCTTTTGGCGCTCGGTGCTTTCTGGCATTCGGGATGACCACTTCTCAGCTTCGAGCAACCAAATCGTCTTAATGCACCTTATGGCGCTCATCTTGGAGGGTTGTTAGAAAATGTCGCATGCAATTCGGCTTCCACTCCTTCAAGACTTGAAGCTGCATCGTTGAGATGTCGCGGTTTTCGCCGTTCGTTGAAGTTTGAACTAAGGGAATTGCATGCGAAATTTTCGGGCGTTCGGTGCTTTCTGGCGCACCATGCCCGTGTCGTTCTACTCGGTGTACAAGAACGCGTCTTAATGCACCTCTTGGCGCTCGGTGCTTTCTGACAGCAGAACGGATACAAGGCCGAGGTTGAGAACCTTTGGGTCTTAATGCACCTTTTGGCGCTCGGTGCTTTCTGACTTCACGAACTACACACCATCACAGAAGCTCCTTCACAAGTCTTAATGCACCTTTTGGCGCTCGGTGCTTTCTGACTTCACGAACTACACACCATCACAGAAGCTCCTTCACAAGTCTTAATGCACCTTTTGGTGCTCGGTGCTTTCTGACCAACCCGAATCGTGGACTCGGCGCAAGATCGACCTGTCGTAATGCGCCGTTTGGCGCTCGGTGCTTACTGACCGATCGTTGATGCCGCTATCCGTGTCCTCGAGGAGACGTCTTAATGCACCTTTTGGCGCTCGGTGCTTACTGACTCGAAAGAGCTGACGTTTTGGGATGCCTACGCCTGTCTTAATGCACCTTTTGGCGCTCGGTGCTTTCTGACTCAGGCTGACGAGCTGCACGAGACGTTCTACATGGGCAAGTCTTAATGCACCTTTTGGCGCTCGGTGCTTTCTGACGAACCAGGTGAGCGAGTATGAGAACGGCGTGGTCCGGTCTTAATGCACCTTTTGGCGCTCGGTGCTTTCTGACTGGACGTGCTCGACAGAAACGGCTTCAGGCCGAGTCTTAATGCACCTTTTGGCGCTCGGTGCTTTCTGACTCCCACATCTACGACATAGAAAAGAGACTGCGATGCCCCGTCGTCTTAATGCACCTTTTGGCGCTCGGTGCTTTCTGACCGTCCGCCAGCGGTCTGGATGATCACGGGTGGTCGAAAGTCTTAATGCACCTTTTGGCGCTCGGTGCTTTCTGACTTGCCAGGATGATCCACGACCTCTACATGAGCTACTTCCCGTCTTAATGCACCCTTTGGCGCTCGGTGCTTTCTGACCCTCCTGCAGCGCACGGAAAACAGTGATTACGAGTTGTGGTCTTAATGCACCTTTTGGTGCTCGGTGCTTTCTGACGCTACTACGGTAGCGGTCGCTGACACCGAGCAGTCATCGTGTCTTAATGCACCTTTTGGCGCTTGCTGCTTTCTCACCCTCCAGTTCTCGTTCGAAGCAATCATCAATGAGGATTGGTCTTAATGCACCTTTTGGTGCTCGCTGCTTTCTGACCTGAACAAGAACAACCTCGCGTGGGCACCCGGCTACACGTCTTAATGCACCTTTTGGCGCTCGGTGCTTTCTGACACCCTATCAGTTGGTTTCAGAAGGGATTCATTTCTGCGTCTTAATGCGCCTTTTGGCGCTCGGTGCTTTCTGACCTGCAGCCGCACCGCCTCGAATCCTTCGACGACAGTCCGTCTTAATGCACCTTTTGGTGCTCGGTGCTTTCTGACTAGTCCCCACAGAAAGGATCGAGACATGTTTGACATGTCTTAATGCACCTTTTGGCGCTCGGTGCTATCTGACACAGGGCATCAGCCAGTTTATGCCTGCCACCTGGGAGTCTTAATGTACCTTTTGGCGCTCGGTGCTTTCTAACAATGCGAAAGCGAACGGAGAGAAAGGGCTGTTGTAAAGCGTCTTAATGCACCTTTTGGCGCTCGGTGCTTCCTGAACTCCGTAGCCGTCGAATACCTCAACACTCAAAACTAGTCTTAATGCACCTTTTGGCGCTCGGTGCTTTCTGACCGGATAAAGATGCAGTCTACCTACTAGAATCAACACCCAGCGTCTTAATGTACCGTTTGGCGCTCGGTGCTTTCTGACATACTTCAACTACTGTGGTTATGAACAGTTGATTAGGGTCTTAATGCACCTTTTGGCGCTCGGTGCTTTCTGACCGGATAAAGATGCAGTCTACCTACTAGAATCAACACCCAGCGTCTTAATGCACCGTTTGGCGCTCGGTGCTTTCTGACAGATCCTCTCCTACCTTGGAGCGCTCTTCCAGAAGTCTTAATGCACCTTATGGCGCTTGGTGCTTTCTGACGCCCCGACCCAACGATAGGACAGGCGGGAATTTATAGGTGTTAATGCGCCTTTTGGCGCTCGGTGCTTTCTGACCACCGACACATATTCCCTCTATGTCGAATACGAGGAGTCTTAATGCACCTTTTGGTGCTCGGTGCTTTTTGACACGCTCCTGCCGAGCGGGACGCCTGGAGCTCCCTCGTTTTAATGCACCTTTTGGCGCTCGGTGCTTTCTGACTAAGGAACTCCAGAGCCTCGAGGAGAAGGTTCGTGGCGTTTCTTAATGCACCTTTTGGCGCTCGGTGCTTTCTGACCTACAAGCAGATGGCCTCGTCCTTAGTGGCGGACCTGACGTCTTAATGCACCTTTTGGCGCTCGGTGCTTTCTGACTGCTCAGGGCTAATGGAGATGTAGTCGATCACGATGAGACGTCTTAATGCACCTTTTGGCGCTCGGTGCTTTCTGACCGACCCCGTTCACCGACCCCGAAAACGAGTGGATTCTTCGGTCTTAATGCACCTTTTGGCGCTCGGTGCTTTCTGACTGGGACAAGGTTGCCCGCGAGGCCGCGCATTGCGTGTCTTAATGCACCTTTTGGCGCTCGGTGCTTTCTGACTTGCCCGCGTTCCAATGCATCCGGCAACGCCTGGCCTGCTCTTAATGCACCTTTTGGCGCTCGGTGCTTTCTGAACTGATTAGCCGCGAGGGCGCATGGGACGAGCTCGGCTGGTCTTAATGCACCTTTTGGCGCTCGGTGCTTTCTGACGCGCGGGAACGATCTTCGGTGCCGCTGCCGGCCTCTTTGGGTCTTAATGCACCTTTTGGCGCTCGCTGCTTTCTGACTCATCTACAACCAATACCAGGTGTCCGACGCATCGCAGGCGGTCTAAATGCACCTTTAGGCGCTCGGTGCTTTCTGACTTGATGCTGTTTCGCTGGCGGAGGTTTTCATCGACTCGTCTTAATGCACCTTTTGGCGCTCGGTGCTTTCTGACGTGGCGCCCGTGGCCTACAGGGTGCGCACGTTTGCGCAGCGTCTTAATGCGCCTTTTGGCGCTCGGTGCTTTCTGACCGGGGCCGGTGTCATTACTGCGGTGATGACACTATTGTCTTAATGCACCTTTTGGCGCTCGGTGCTTTCTGACTTGCCAAGCTGTCCGCTCAGGAGCCGATGAGGTTCGGGTCTTAATGCACCTTTTGGCGCTCGGTGCTTTCTGACCGAAGATCTGGGCCTAGACAAGGTTTTCGTGGGTGGCGGGTCTTAATGCACCTTTTGGCGCTCGGTGCTCTCTGACTGGTGTTGTTTGCGTCGAGTGACGTGTCGAAGGTTCGTGAGTCTTAATGCACCGTTTGGCGCTCGGTGCTTTCTGACAAGAGACCGGCATTGAGCACGAGATCAAGTCCGCTGCGAGTCTTAATGCACCTTTTGGCGCTCGGTGCTTTCTGACTGGCTGTAGGGATTCATGCGTCCCCTGAGACGTGGGTCTTAATGCACCTTTTGGCGCTCGGTGCTTTCTGACTTGGAGTGTGGTGTGTTGTGGCGGCAAGGTTGAGTGAGGTCTTAATGCACCTTTTGGCGCTCGGTGCTTTCTGACAGCGACGACATTGAGGACAACTTCACCGTCGGTGCGTCTTAATGCACCTTTTGGCGCTCGGTGCTTTCTGACTCGTGAGACGTAAAGCGATCACAACCCGAGACAACCGTCTTAATGCACCTTTTGGCGCTCGGTGCTTTCTGACGCCACAACAACGATGCTTGCCGGGCACTACGTAATGGGGTCTTAATGCACCTTTTGGCGCTCGGTGCTTTCTGACCGCATCCACCTGGGGCGGCAACGAATTCCCCTTCGGGTCTTAATGCACCTTTTGGCGCTCGGTGCTTTCTGGCCCACTACCACTTCTACGCCGACGAGGACACCACCTTGTCTTAATACACCTTTTGGCGCTCGGTGCTTTCTGGCGGGCAAACCTCAACGACGAGCACAAGCGTATCGTAGAGTCTTAATGACCTTTTGGCGCTCGGTGCTTTCTGGCACGCAGCGCCTCTACGTGCAATGCGAAAACGAGGAAGGTCTTAATGCACCTTTTGGCGCTCGGTGCTTTCTGGCTTGCCTCATGAATGAAGCAAAACTATTTTCTGAGGGTAGGTCTTAATGCACCTTTTGGCGCTCGGTGCTTTCTGGCGGCCACCATTACTTTATGGACGATCAGGGCGTGATGTGTCTTAATGCACCTTTTGGCGCTCGGTGCTTTCTGGCCTCTATGGCTGTCGGACTGTGCCAGACGCGCCTTGACGGGTCTTAATGCACCTTTTGGCGCTCGGTGCTTTCTGGCAGGTCTGTCACGGCAATGACGACGATGGATATACCGAGGTCTTAATGCACCTTTTGGCGCTCGGTGCTTTCTGACAAGTCCTCCATGTGAGCATGACGGTCGGCTCGCTCGTCGTCTTAATGCACCTTTTGGCGCTCGGTGCTTTCTGACAGCCGACCACACTCCGTAATAAGGCGTGGACGGGAGTCTTAATGCACCTTTTGGCGCTCGGTGCTTTCTGACGGCAACTACGTCCCGACCGGTGCGACGCTTCGACAGTTCAGTCTTAATGCACCTTTTGGCGCTCGGTGCTTTCTGACTTGGAAGATTGATTTCAGTAAGAACAACCCTGTGGAGGTCTTAATGCACCTTTTGGCGCTCGGTGCTTTCTGACGGGGAGGAGGGCGATCGTCCTATGAGCCTGACGAGGATCCCGGTCTTAATGCACCTTTTGGCGCTCGGTGCTTTCTGACGCGCGGGAGACACCGAACTGGACACGAGGATGGACCTCGTGTCTTAATGCACCTTTTGGCGCTCGGTGCTTTCTGGCCAACCTCGCAGACTACGCAAAGTACCCAGCCGTCATCGAGTCTTAATGCACCTTTTGGCGCTCGGTGCTTTCTGGCCTATCAATACCGAGAAGCTCGACCCACGTAAGTGGTCGAAGTCTTAATGCACCTTTTGGCGCTCGGTGCTTTCTGGCCTTGAAGTCACGTGCAAGACGGGTGACGGCGAGTACAAGTCTTAATGCACCTTTTGGCGCTCGGTGCTTTCTGGCGAAGAAGATTCCTCTCCCGAGGGGGATCGTACTATCGTCTTAATGCACCTTTTGGCGCTCGGTGCTTTCTGGCTTCCCACACGACACCATCTCCCAGGCAATCAATTATGCGTCTTAATGCACCTTTTGGCGCTCGGTGCTTTCTGGCATTGGTTCCCCCTCTGGCTACGTTGGATCCGAGAGTGCGTCTTAATGCACCTTTTGGCGCTCGGTGCTTTCTGGCACGTTCGATGATGCTCACCGAATGTTGAATCTTGCGGGGTCTTAATGCACCTTTTGGCGCTCGGTGCTGGCGGTGTCAATGGGTGGTAGCAATGAGTTCGTTGAATGCTTCTGTGGGGGTGCGGTAGCCGAGGGTGGCTCTGGGGCAGTTGTTGAGTTCGTAGGCGATGGCGTCGAGGTAGGGTTGGTGGCTGGTGATGGGGGTTCCTTTGGGCAGGTAGCGGCGGATGAGCCGGTTGGTGTTTTCGTTGGTTCCTCTCTC
>ERZ772908.134-NODE-134-length-17713-cov-8.59831_pt1 | contig 17713 bp, 19 predicted proteins | sample MGYA00512121_ERZ772908 | MGnify/ENA primary metagenome ERZ772908 (study PRJEB29015, sample SAMEA2738084) | human oral metagenome | biome: human oral; feature: human-associated habitat; material: saliva | place: China | collected 2264 ... | reverse complement strand
ATTGCAACCGAAAGTCTGGTACCAACTTTTGGTACCACCTGGTACCTGGTACCAACTTTTGGTACCACTTCCCTGCTTTGGCTTGTATGAACTGATAGGATTTTCCGATCAGTTCAATCAGTTCTCCGACCCTCTGAGAGGTCTCTGAGCCGGGGTGGTACCAAAAGTGGTACCGGCCTGGTACCGGCCTGAGAGGGTGAGTGTAAAGCCGTGGGCAGTGCTTTCACGACTCGTCGGTAATCCGGGTGTCTGCTGCGCTGTCGCCTTGACAGCGCGCGTAGTCTGTGCCTATACTTAGGTCGATCACGGAGTTCCTTTCGGTGGTTGGCAATGGTACAGAGGCCCCCGGCTTGCAAGAGTCGGGGGCTTTCTGTATTCTAGGTTCACCATTTGTTCAAGCAGATAAGGTATCTATCATGATCATTTCTACCTCCCCTTCGATCCGTGTCGCGAAGATGCAGGCACGTGACATCCCTCTCGACGCCTTCCTGGCTGCCTTCGATCCTGCAAATGTGCGAGAACAGCCCGCGAAAGATGGGCCGAACTATATCGCTGGCCGCCTGCTGGACTACGATCGCTCCCGCGGCAAGGGCAACGTCATTGACCGCTGCGCTGTCGTCCTCGACTGCGACGACGCCACCCCCGAGGGCATCAAGGCCCTGTGTGAGGGCGTCCGAGGCCTAGGCATCCTCTCTGTCGTGCACTCCACCTACTCGTCGACGCCGGACGCGCCGCGGGTGCGCGTCGTCGTCCCTCTGGCCTCCCCCGTCGTCCCCGGCGATTACGTGAGCCTGTGCCGGGCCCTCATGGCCCATCTGAGCATGGTGCAGTGGGATGAGTCGTGTGCGCAGGCGGAGCGGGCCATGTATATGCCGGCCAAGCCTGTGGGTGGCGAGTATTGGGCTGTGCGGACTGATGGGCCGCTCATGGACGGCCTCGAGTGGCTGAAAGTGCACGCCCCCGCCCCCAAGCGGCGCAAGGCGCGCGGCAACGTTGCCAAGCGCGACCAGAAGCGCCGCCCTAAGAGCGATGACGGCATCCGGGGCGCCTTCAATCGGGTGTACACCATCGAGGATGCCATTGAGACCTACGACCTCCCCTACGAGCCGTGTCGAGATGGACGGTGGACGCTCTACGGGTCCCACGCGGAGGGTGGCCTGCGACTGGTCGAGGACCGTGAGGACCTGTGTATCTCCGAGCACGCTAATAGCGACCCGGCGCACTTCGTGGACGGAAACGGCAGTATCCGCGCCCTGAGTGCGTTCGAGCTGTGCGCCGTGCACCTGTACGGTGAGGGTGATGATACAAGCGTGGCGCCACGTGAGCGGGCGTCCATGCAGGCCATGGCGGCGCGGGCCGCCGAGGACGAGGCCGTGCGTGCAGAGCTGGCAAAGACCGCGGGCGGCTCTGGTGAGGCCGGTGACGTGGCGTGGCTGGCCGACGCCGTCGATGACGTGGACGCGCAAGCACGGCGCGCCGCCGCTGCACTGCGGGATCGCCTCGCGTACGCCGAGGGCCTGGGCTGGCTCACCTACGCGGCGGATCGCGGCGTCTGGGAGCGAGCGAGTGAGTCGGCTGGGCTTGCATGCATCGCTACCGTCGTGCGCGGCTGGTATCGCGGTGCGATGCTGACTGGCAATGACGGGCTGATTAAGAGCGTGAGCAAGCTGCGGACTGCGCGAAGCCTGCGGGCTATCCTCACGCATATCGAGGCTTTCGTGTCCGTCCCGGCGGCGGGGTTCGACGCCGATCCTGCGCTGGTGTGCACGCCGACCGGTGTCGTAGATCTGCGTACCGGTGAGCTGCGACCTCACGGGCCTCAGTACAGGATGATGCAGTGTACGACGGCCCCCTACGTGCCGGGTGCGACGCATGAGGCGTGGACCAAAGCGCTGCAAGCGCTTGATCCTAGTGAGCGGGCTTGGCTCCAGCGGTGGATCGGCTGCGGTCTCACTGGCTACCAGCCTGACGATAACGGGGCGGCGACGCCGATCCTCACCGGCGGCGGGTCCAATGGCAAGTCTGTGATTATGACGGGTATTGCTCGCGCTTTCGGCGGGTACGCCCACATGGGCGCGCACGCCCTACTGACGCCGGACGGCGGCAAGGATCTACTGCGCGCCGCCGCCTCCCTGCGCGGCGTGCGACTCTGTTATGTGGAAGAGCTGCCGGACGGAGTCCTCAACGGAAACGCCGTCAAGCAAATGTCAGCAACACCGACTGTCAAGGGTGAATTTAAGTTCAGGGACGAATTCGAGTTCACCGCCACGCACTCGCTCATGGTGAGCGCAAACGTCATGCCCAGACTGGACGAGGGCACAGACGCGGTTGTGCGCCGCCTGGCCGTTTTGCCCTTCCGCTACCGCTACGTGCCGACCCCCAAGCGCCGGGGTGACAAGCTCGCAGATGCCGGCCTTTTGCGGGCGCTGGAGACCCGCGAAGCCCAGGCCGCGATTCTCGCGTGGGCGGTCGAGGGCGCGCGCGCTTACTTCGCGGCGGGCCAGCACGTCCTGCCCGCGACCGAGGGCATGCAGGCCGCCAAAGATGGGTGGCTGGGCAACATTGATACGCTGGCGGGCTTCTTTACAGATATGCTTGTCGCTGACGAAGACGCAATGATCCCGTGGACGCATTTGTACGCGGCGTTTGCGGATTGGCAGCGTGAGAACGGCGGGAAAGCTTGGAATAAAGCCACTTTCAAGAATCGCGTGGCCTCGCACCGGCTCTTCGCTGACATGACGGACGGCAAGCTACGCACCACGGGTATGAGTCTTTACAGTGACGGCGTGGGAGGCGGCCCGACGACGCCGACCGGCGGTCGCGTGGCTGGCCTGCGCGGCGTGCGCTTCCGCCGCCCGTCTGACGACGTAGAGATGGTAGAGGCTCCGGAGGTCGCTGACGGTGCGCTGATCGCCGCCGAGGACGTCCCGGAGCTGGTGCCTCACTTCGCTCCGGAGCGCGATGAGGTAGAGCGCCGTGAGGTCGTCGCGGCGATTGATGTGCTGGTGCGTGAGCTGTATGAGATGCCCGGCGGTCGTGATGAGGTAGATCGCCTAGTGGCTGAGACCGGGTGTAGTGGCCCTGACGCGCCGCTGGGTGTGCTGAGGGCGTTCAGGATGCGCCTGGATGGATCGCTGCATCGTATGCGTGTGTGACGCGCATCTCTTCAGTACCCCTTGCATTAGAGTATGGGGGTGTATATACTTAAGTCATCGGCAAGGGAGAAAGGCTCCCGCCGAGAACCGAAAGGAACACTGAAATGAACACCATCAGCGACAGGGTCCGCCAGCTCGTGAACTACGAAGGCGACGTTGAGCCGGGCTTCAGCGTTGGCGCGGGTCTTCGCATCACGCTTGACAGCACGGGCGATGGCTTCACGCTCATGCGCGAGGATCACACCATTGTCTTGGAGCTGCCGGGCCTGGAGGGCATGATCAGGGTGACTACCGCTGACCTGACGCAGCAGGAAAAGACTGCGATTACCCGCGTCGTGCGCGCCGCCCGCCCGCACTCCACGCCCGACTGGCAGATGTGGCACGCCACGCGCAAGCGCAGCGGGAGCATCTACATGAGCTTGCCGGTCAAGCGATTCATCTGACAATCCCTAGGGTGGCCCCGTCATCAGGGCGGGGCCACCACACCCACCACATCACAGAAAAGGATATGTGAAATGACTAACGTTTACCTTGGCACCGCTGGCTTCGCGGCCCTCACCGGCCTGGCGCACAATACCGTCATGGCCTACCGATCGCGTGGCGTGCTCCCCGTGCCCGACGCTATCGTGCAGGAGGGCGGGGTTGATACGTGGGGCTGGTACCCCGAGACGATTGAGCGATGGATGCGCGAGCGGCCAAGAAAGCGCCCGGGCAGGCGCCCCAGCGTCGTCTATCTTGAAGACACGGAGACCGGTGATATCGTCATTCTCCCCGAGAAAGCGGGGTCGCGAGCCCTGGCCGCCTGGCTTGAGGGAGCGTGTGAGTTCCCCGTCGATGTAGCGCAGGAAATCCTCTCGCACAAGCGCAAAAGCGACAAGGCTATTCCGGCCCGGATCGTGACGCGCCGCGCGCCGCGCCTGGAGACCGTGCCCGCGGGAATCGAGCGCCGGGACCTGCGTGAGCTCGCACATGCGACGTGCGTGACCTGCCTCGGTGCTACTGCCAATCAGGTCGCGTCGGTGCTCGCAGCGGCCCGGCCAGTAGAATATAATTGCCTTATCGCGTCACGCGCGATGGCATAAACGGAAGGTCCCCTACCAGATCGGTAGGGGGCCTCCTTGTGCGTTCAGTGTCGAGGGCAGTCGTCCAGTACGTCACGCTGTGCAGACAGGTCCTCACGGATCCTGCCCAGGTCCTCACGTAGCAGCCGGATCTCGCTCACGCGCTCATCGTGCTCGCGCTCTGCACGGGCGTCGGCGCGATTCTGAGCGGCCTGGATAGCAGTCATGCCCTCACGGACCTGTCGCGCGAGCTGATCGACGTCATCTCGGAGGTTGCTGCCGTGGTGATTCTCCACCTGAGAGCGAGCCGCTTCTGCTGACTCGTGTACGGCGTCGATTCGCTGACGTAGCCGAGCGGACAGGGCCTTGAGCTGCAGGGTAATGAAACCACAAATAGCGATTCCGAGAGCTGCAAGCGCGGCCACAACCTCAGGGGTCGCCATGACGGCGACCAGTGGGTGTGTCGCGTCGTACATCACTCAGTCCGCTCCTCGATCCAATCGAGGAGCCCGGTGGGCTTGAGTGCCGTGTAGGCGACCTGCATGGCGGCGATGACGCCGCCCAGCTCGCCCATGACGCCCGCCGTCGACTCGGGGTATCGGGTGAGTGCCCACACCAGGCCGCTCAAGACGGCTGCGGTGGCGATGGCCGCCCAGCGCTTGGCGTTGGCGGACCAGCCAGCGCGGGTGACGGCAGCGACAATGAGCGGCGCGGCTGCACCCGCAAAGGTCAGCGATGCGGTGATGTCCATCTCACTCCCCCTTCTTGAGGGCGGCGACGATGTCGGCGACGAGGATCTGGCGACGAGCGGCGGCGTCGGCTGCGATGGCCGCAATGTCGCCGTCGTCCAGGGAGATGGTGTACTCCTCGTCGAGATCCAGGGACTTGACGGTGTCCTGCCATGTCTTTGCCGAGGTCATGGGCGTGACGGTGAACGGCGTCACCGCGTAGATGGTCGAGGTCTGCTTGGATCGAATAAATTGCATTTCGCTCTCCTTATCTGTGTGTTCGTGGGATGCGGCGACGGCGTCGCCGCGTACGAGGCTCATGTAGTAGGACCAGGGGAACGAGGTCCCGGGGTCGGTATGGTCGCTGCGCTTGTATACGCGGCTGACCTGGTCGTGACCGACAAATCCGCTCATCCCCGCCGCCAGCTCGTCATCGCTGAGGTGACGGAGCGGGATGCCGAGGCTGTCGGCGATTTCGCGCGTGGCCGTGGCGGACAGCTGTAGCATGCTGAGGGATGCGGCGTCGCCCCACTCCTCGGGAGACTGTCGGGCGTACCCGGCATGCTCCACTTGATAGCCGTCGCGATTGCAGCCGGGGGCCGCGAAAGCAACTGCCGAGCTGGGCAGGCAGTAGACGACGCTATCCTGGTCGACGCACATGTGCGCCGATGCCACCACCTGACCCGACGCGAAGTACCTCGCGACACTTTCTGCGGTTTGGGGGCCTTCGGGGGCCTCCATGGTATGCAAGACCACGACACGGCATGGCGTGTCGCGCGACTCAATGTAGTGTGCGGGTGTGAACTCACCCATTTATTGCCTCCTGTCTAGAGCGTTGTCGCAATCCACTGGGCGGAATTCTCTCCACCAGACTGCCCATCCGTGTCATTCCACAGATAGTATGTAAAGCCCGTGGTACTAATGCCGTACACGGCGATACGGAGGCGCTGGGACGCAACAGCCACGGTCACGCGTGGGACCGACGCGAAGGCCCTGGGGAACTTGACAGTCCCCTCATAGGCCTCGCCCGGCCTGTATGATCCAGTCGAGAACATCCCGGACTGAATGCCGTTCAGGGCCTTGTCAATCAGCCCCTTTAGCTCAGAAAAGTTGCCGTTCACGTCCTCGGCTCTGGCAATTTCGCCCGGGACGAACGTCTTCACAGTGTCCTCCTTACCTGGGCGCGAAGCCCAGCTTGGTGACCCACTCCGTAGGAGTGAGCCTGTGTGTCACCCGCGTGATGTGCGCGGGGTGCCCATCTCCATTGTACTCTACCGTTACTGCACGTAGAGACTCCATATTGACGCAGCGCAGGATGTCAAGTGATGTGCGGGGCCGGAGCGTCAGTGACGACGGCACCCAATCGCGGGAGCGCTTCGTGATGTACTCGGCTGCCAGCGCAGGGAGGTCCGCTGCGAGGCGTGTCGTCGGGACACGTATCTCTGTGCCTCCCCATACCTCGGAGCCGGTCACGTCGTCGTGTGACACGGTGGTGTCGTCAGCTCGCCACTCGCCTGCCTCTATTTTACAGGCGTGGTTTTCCAGGGTCACGCGTTTGACGACGTCCGTCGCTCGCCAGCCGCCGTCGAGGTCGGTGTACCACATGACAGGTGGCACTGATTCTCTCGACAGGTCTGCATCGTCGGTGAATGTCATGGACGGCGTATTGCCCAGCTCCGAGTGGACGTTGATGATGCCGTCGCGTGTGACATGCCAAGCGCCGCGCACACTACAGCACAGGCCGTCGAGGTGTTTGGCCAGATTGGTCTCCCAGACGATGCCGGGGACCCAGGGGTTCTTGACAGGTGCGCGCGGCTCACTGTAGTTGAGCAGATACGGGCGCCCTGCCATGAGGCGCGCGAGGCGCTCAGACCATAGCTCCGTGCCGAGCGTGCCCGCCCCGCGGGCGCCATAGCGCATGGTCGACGCCAGCTGAGCCACCACGTCAGACGCCGTGATGACGGTCTTGTAGCGGATCGCGCCGCCCGGCTTATAGGGGGTGCACTCCAGGTCGGTGACCGTGCCTGTAAACATCGCGGAGCGGGTGGGCCAGTACACGAGACGGACAGGGGACCCCTGACGCATGCCGGTCTCGCGAGGCGCGAGAGCATTGATCGCCGACGCCGTCAGCGTCCCCACCTGAGCGAGGTAGGCGGGACCCTCAGACTTGACGCCTCGGGTCACGTCGATCTGAGTGCAGGGATCCGTGATATCCTGCCATGCCTCCACCTCACGGCTGACACCCTCCCAAGACACGGTGTTCCATGCCGCGAAATCCCAAGCGAAGACGATCCCGCCGCGTGCGCCGTTCCAGCGCTGCCCCCACCGGCCAACGTTCCACCGGAGCGCGTTGGTTTCCTGCACAGGGAAATATGCCTGGAGGCTGAGCCGGTCAGCGGGTCGTAGGCCTATCTCGTCGTCCAGGATGTACCAGAACGACGCCTTGAGTAGACCCGATCGGGCACCCGACAGGTCCACAGGCAGACTCGTGCCTGAGGTCATCGTGCCCTGTAGCAGGTGTGTGCGTCCGCCGCCGGTCGAGGCGGATCGCCCGGCGCGTAGGACCATCCACGTATCGGTGTCCGTCTCTACCGTAATCGAGTAGCGGAGAGGCAGGCCCGGCTTGAGATTATCCAGTGTAAAGGAACAGAGATTATCCGGACCCGTCACGTAGGACCATCCTCCGCTACGGAACGTGACGGAGGAGCAGTGAGTGAATTCCGTCAGACGGATCGGCGTAATGGGAAATAGTTGTGTCATCGTCCCGTTCCGTTCATCCTCATGTACTGGTCGAGGGCGTCAGCGATCGTGCGCCCGGCCTCGACGGAAGGCGTTAGCATGCTGGCGTCGACGGTGACCGTGTACTGGTTGACGACGACGGGGCCGCCGACGGTCGCGAGGTCAAGCGTCGGAGATCCGAAATCAGTGCCCGCGATATCCCTGGTCAGTGACGTGAGGGAGCCGCGCACGCGAGGATACTGAGACTCAAGGCCGCGGACGAGGCCCTGGATAATCGTCTGCCCTGCTGGCACAAGCAGAATCTTGTCGAGGTTGGCGGGCCCCTTCCATGAGGGCAGCATAGAGGTGAGTGACCCGAGTGTCGATTGCACCGATCCGAACGCCGACTTGATGCCGCTGATGAATCCGTCAATCAAGCTCTTGCCCGCGCTCCACAAAGTGGAGCCGAGGCTACCCAAGGCCCCCTTAGCCTTCCCAGGCAGGCTACTGATCCACGACACCGCCGTGTTGACGCCGCCGCTGATCGCCGAGGTCATCGAGGCCATCGCACCGCTAATCGTCGACGAGATCCCCGACCCGAGGCTGCGCACGTAGGCCATGGCCGACGATACCCACCCGCTGATCGTGCCAATCGTGGCGCTGATCGCGCCGCTGATCACGGCGACCAGAGCGTTCCATACGCTCATCGTCACGCTGTAGATCGCCTGGAAACAGCTCGTGATGAGCTGGGCTATCCACGTGATCGCGGGGCCGACGACGCTCATCACGAGCGCCATGCCTGATGTCATGATCTCGATGACTGATGCGATGATGGGGACGATCGCCTGGATCGCGACGGTGAGTACCGACGCTAGGACGCTGGCTATCATCACGATGATGTCGATAATCGGTGTCAGTGCCGCCATGATGACGGACAGTAGGGGCCCGAGCATCTGGCCGATCACCGTGATGAGCGGCGACAGAGCGACCAAGAGGGACGCGATCGCGTCCCCGACGGCGGCTAGGAGCATGCCGATCTGCGGTAGTAGCGGGGCGAGAGCTGAGACGACAGTGCCGATGATAGAGATGATCACCGGGACAAGGGGGGCGAGTGCGTTGAGGATAGAGCCGATCACCGTCGCGACGGCCCCTAGGAGATTGCCGATCATGGGGAGCATGGGCGCGAGCATGCCGACGACGGCCTGGATCACCGTCGTGAGGATCGGCATGAGCTGACCAATCGCGGGGATGAGGGTACCCGTGACGATGCCGCCGATCTGAGTCAGTAGGCCACTGATCACGGGGGCCACCTGCGCGAAAAGCCCGGACAGCAGACCCGCCAGCCCCTCTAGCGCCGGGGCGACCTGCGGTAGGACCTGTCCGAGGACGTCGGCGAGAGCAGTCCCCATCTGGCCGACCAGCGTCGCAATCTGCGGTAGAACGGGCATGAGGGCGTGGAAGATCAGCGAGACGGGGGAGAATACACTTGACAGTTGCATGACTGTCGGGATGAGCGCGCCGATCTGAGGCAGTAGAGGCGCGAATGCCGAGACGAGCTGACTGACGACGGGCGCGACGGCTGACACGATAGGACTGATCGCCGCGACTGCCTGGTCCTTGATTCCGGTGAGGAATGTCAAGATGCCCTGCCCGCCGCCCATGGACTCGAAGGCGCTTGACAGCTTCCCCTTGAGGCCCGCGAACGCGGTCCCGATCCCGTCGATAGTGCGACTCACGTATGGCTTCGCGTTCTCGAAAGCGCTACCGACAACGCTTGTCACCGGCGCGAGACGTGCGGGCAGACCCGTCACGAAGTCAGAGAAACGCTGCCCAGATCCTTGCAGCAGCCCCTCAATCTTGGGGCCGAAAGTCGCTTCAAGCTTTTCAGCGGCAGGCTTGAGGGCCGTGGAGAGGCCGTCTACGCCGGTTGTCGCTTCCTGGAAAAGGGTCTTGGCATGAGTGAGGGCAGGGGCGGCGAAAAGCGCACCAAGACGCCCCAAAGAGGCGTTGAGGTTTTTCAGAGCGCCGCTTGTCGTATCCGCCATGATGCGACCGGCCCCGGAGATGTTTTTCTCAATGGCGGCCTGAAAATCCTCCAGGCTGACCTTGCCGTCAGAGACCATCTTTCGCAACTCGTCGTTGCTTACACCCATGCTCTCAGACAAGTACTTCCAGATGGGTATACCACGGTCAGCCAATTGGTTCATTTCCTCAGTAGTCACCTTCTGGTTATTGGCGACTTTACCGAAGATGGACCCCATCTCTTCCATTGACGTGCCTGCGACCTGGGCGGTGTCAGCCACCAATCCCAGGTAGCGCTGCAGGTCCCTGCCGGGCTTGATCTGGGCCGCGACTGCTGTGCCCGCCACGGTGGCGGCGGCGTCGAGGCCAAAGGCCGTGCCCTTGACACTTGCAAGAGCGTCGTTCATCGTCTGCTGAATCTGCTCGCCCTGCATGCCCAGGGCCTTGAGTTTGGCGGTGGCCTCCTCAATGCCGAGCGCCCTGGAGATGCCCTTTTTGGCTGCGAGGCCGACGACGCCAGCGCCGAGGCCTGCGAGTGCCCCGACGCCGACGGCGGCGGTCGTGCCGAGCTTGGCCCCGAGGTCACCAAGGGCAGATGCAGCACTGCCCAGACCGCTACGGAAGCGCTTCGTATCAGCAAGAACTGACACGATCACAGACTGTCGTCCCACGTCTACACCTCTCTATCTGCGACTGGCCTTGACAGCGTTAATTAGGGCCTCCCTCTCTAGTAGAGTGAGAGTTTCGTATCTTGGAGGGGCACACACACCGGCGACTACGAGGGCCGCCATGTCTCGCGCCCGCTCCCTCACATAGGGCGGGTCTCACCCATGAGCGGCGCCAGAATCTCATTCGTCTCACTGACGGGGAGCGCGTCAATTTCAGCGACACTCATTTCGCGCCCATCGCGCTTGGCCACGATGTAGACCAGGGCGCGCAGGACGCGCCCGTCAGACTTGGAGTCCTCAATCTGAGAGAGGGAGACACCACACATGTCTTCGAGAGTGATCACCTCACCAATCGTGAGATTATCAAAGTTCATCACAGTTCCTTTCACTTAAGGTTATTGCGTTCAAGTAGCTCGCCAATGCCAGTGTCTAGGCGGGCGATGACCTCCCCACGGGTCTGGTCCATGGCATCCGCCAAAAACGCATCGGGGAGGATATTGCGGGCGGGCCACCCGTAGTGCACCACGCCCGCATAGGGCATGCTTTTGCGCTCGTACCCGGCGCGGACGACCGCTTTTGTCTTGCCGCGACCGGCACGGATAGACGCTTTCAGTCGTCGGCTTTTGCCGACGGGTGCGAGCTGACGGGCACGGACGGCGACGATTTCGCCGATCTCGTGCATGATATCTCGCATTTGTTCGGAGTCCGCGCCCGCTTTTTCGAGGGCTTGTATTGCCTTCCTAAGGCCGCGGACGCGGACCCCTACAATTTCGCCCATCAGCCGTTGGAGACCTTCTGCGACCATTCGACGACCGGCATTTCAAGGTCGAACGAGGAGACCTCGTTGATCTTGACAGGCAGGTTGGGCGGCTGCTTGATAGTTACGCGGCCGATGTAGTGAGGCTGATCGTTGGTCGGCGTGTCATTGCCGTTTGGCGCGAAAATGAAGGGAAGTTCCCTCCCCACATTGTCGAACAGCAGCCGCCATAGACTGGCCGCCGCCGTAGACACGATACCTGACACCTTGAGCTGCATCGGCGTGCCACCGGCAAGAATACTACCGAAGGTCGCGAACGAATCATCCGAGGAAGGCGACAACTCCGCCTCGGACATATCGGGCCAGACAGGCTTCCCATTGATCTGGAAGCCCAACTTTTGCCCCTTAATGCGGGGCGATTCGCGCTCATTGGACATTTTGACTCCTTAGTTTCGGATGGGGCCATGAATATTCACTGTCACGGCCGGGAGTTGATATGCCTCGCCAGCCAGCGTGTACGGCTGGGAGACGCTGTCTATCGTCCATTCGCCCGCGTAGGCGAGTGCACTGAGGATGAGAGAGACGGCCATTTCCAGTCCCTCAATAATCTCGGTCCGCTTGCCACGGGGGACGGTGACGATGAGCTGTAGATACAGGTCCCAGGGCTGCCCGTACGTGGGCATCTCGGAGGGCTGTACCCACGGAGACCCCGCGAGGATTGCAATTTCAGGCGGATTGGGGCGGTCCACGTCGTGAGCGACGACGTGAAGGCCGGTCGCCTCCTCAATCGAGGTGGCGAGCTGGGTCCTCAGCTTTGTCAGGTCAAACATGATTCACCCGATTCCAAGCGGGAGATACGGGGCGAGGATGGGACGCGCGGCGACCATGGGGTCACGCGCGAGTCGCAGGCCGCTACCCATGTCCGTGTAGCCGGTCACGATGCCGCCGACGGAGTCCCTTGACGCCCATAACTCTGAGCCGACCTTATGGACGGCGAGTAGCAGGATTTCGTCGGGGACATCCCGGTCGGCGACGTACTGGGCGACCAAGAGCCGCGCCGCGTCGTAGACGGGCGTCAGCTCCTGATCGGTCCCAGTGCAGCGCAGGTAGGCGCGGAAAGCATCGACCTGCGCAGTGGTGGCGGGCTGCACGTCACGCGCCGATCTTGAGCGGGACGATCAGCTGAGGCCGTTCCTGCGCAATCGCAGTGTAGTAGTAGACAGACATGTCGCGGGTGAGAGTCAGGGCGTTATCGTCCTGGAGGTGCGCGATGCCAGACGTGTACACTCGCAGCGCCTCGCTATTGAAGAAAGCGCCAGAGATCTTGTCACCGCGCGCGTTGGAGGCCTTGAGGTCGGGGATGACTCGGAGATTTCCGAGGGTGCCCGCGAGGACATCGGTCGCGATAGTGCCGACGACGCCCTGGCCATGGCCGGAGAGGGCCATGAGAGGCACGCCCTGACTGGTCTCCAGGGCCATGAGGGCCCCCCACGTCGCACGGTCAACGATCAGGCCGTCACAGCGGTAGCCAAGGTCCTGGTATGTAGCATTGGCGTCGAGGAGCATGCCGATCAGGTCACCGTACTTGACCGAGGTGACAGCCTTGCCGATGGCGATCGCGTTCGCGGCCTGCGACTTGACAGCTGCCTCAAAGTTAGTGTGGAAATCGGCGGCGGAAGCGCGCCCAGCGGCGACGGCCATGGCACGCACAGTCACGGAGACCATGTTTGCTCGGGCACGCTGAATCTCCTGGAAAGACATGGTATTCGCGCCACCCCAGGTGTTGATCGGGGCGGTACGGACCTTGGTGGTGACCTTGCCGACGGGGAGGGCGTCACCCTCGCGTTCCTGGCGGTTGACAGTCACCGTATTGTCGGCGACCTCCAGGAACTCCAGGGTCATGCCCTGAGCGGGCAGGGAGCCGCGCGCGAACAGGGGAGAGATGGGATCAGCCTGCTCAATGATCTCCGTCAGATCCTTGAGGAACGCGGGCTGTGCCGTGAGGGCGTCGTCGGCGGTAGTGCCCCCCTGGTAGGCGCGTGTGCAGTAGGGGGCGAGTGAGTCGCGGGCCGCCGTATCACCCGAGGCGAGAGCCTGCAGGTACTCACCCGCACTGCGAGTGTCAGGCATTGCGGCCACGGGGGCGGCCACGGGGGCGGTTGCTAGGCGGCGCTCCAGGTCGGTGATCTGTGCCTGGAGGTCAGCAATCTCGGACATACGGTTCTCCTTGTTGTTATCAGTGCTTCGCACTTCGTTAATCTTCGCATCAGAGTAGGCCGGGTTGAGGACGACTGAAAACTCAATTGCCCGAGCCTTCGTGATCGTGTTGACAGGCACTCCATCCACAACATCTTCGCGGCTGTCAAGCAGCTCGAAGCCTATGCTCATGCTCTTGAGAACGCCGTCACGGATGAGGGTGTAGACCTCGTCGCCGCGCGAGGTCTGAGAGATATGGGCGTCGATCTCCAGACCGGCGTCCGTCTCTCGCGTCGCGGTGATCGTGCCGATAGGCTCGTCATGCCGGTAAACAAGTACGGCTCCGGAGGCGTCCACGCTGCCCGGCTCAAAACGCTCTCGGTAGTAGCCAAGGTCATAGATCTGGCCGTAGGGGACGCCCACGGCTGTAAAAGACCGCGTTTCCTCGTCTACAGAGCGGACCTCAATCGCGGCGTCACGCGTCTGAATCGTCATGAGTTTCTTCCTTTGTCAGGGGCGGTAGGCCCTCGATTGCTCGCACCTCGTCAACCGTCAGGAATCCGGCCTGCAGGGCGGTTGCGTGGGCCTGGTAGCGAGACGCGGTATCGGGACGCAGCAGCGCGTCAAGATTGAAGCGTGCACGCTGGCCACGAGGCAGCAGCCACGTAAGGGCGTCCTCGATCGGAGAGAGGTAGCCCATGAGCATATCACGGACGACGGCGAGATTTGCGCCCTCAGCACTGTTGTATGTGAGTGAGCCACCCTCGATAGCCACCGCAAGCTTGGCGGGCGGGATCCCGAAAAGTCTCGCGACACGGACGACAGACCATTTCTGAGAGTCGAGCCACTGGAGGTCAGCCGGTTTGACACCTACGGGCTGGTACGTGAGGCCACGTCCGAGGACCGCAGTCTTGCCCGCGCGCTGTTTGCGGTCCCACTCCCTGGAGGCCTCTTCTGCCATTTCTGCGGTCAGTGGCTCATCTGTGCTGAGGATGCCGGACGGGACGCCGCCGCGCGTAAAAAGCGCGTCAGCGTACTGTCCGAGGCGGACCATGCCCTCCAGGCCACGGCGGGCGGCCTGGATAGGCCCGAGGCCCATCGGATCGCCCGGCTGCACGAGGTATCGGAGATGGGCGATGTCACGGCGATCGATCTCCACACCGTCTACGGTGTAGTGGGGACGACGCCATGCGTCGAGAGCGACGCCGACCCGGGTCGGGTCAAGCGTCTCGAGGCTCACGATACCGCCCCTGTCGTCCCTGCGGACCTGCCAGAAAGCGTTGCCATGCAAGGCAAGGGCTGCGACGGTTTCGACGATCCAAGCACGCTGCGATGCCCACGGGTCAGGGCGCTCTACGAGGGGCGAGGCGATTTGCTCGGAGCCACGCCACACATCGATTGAGAGCTGGCCTGCGAGCGTCTGGATGTAGGACAGGGCGCGATAGACGCCGTCGAGTCCGACGATATCGCGAGACGCGACGATACTGTCGCGCGATGGGGGTAGGACGGCGGGGGACAGGCCATTATCGGCCTGCCCCCGCTTCATCCATCCGAAGAGGCTCCAACCCATAGCACTAGTATATCACATGCCTAGAACAGCTGGAGGCGTCCCGACCGGCGTCCCGCCTGATACCCGGCGATAGTCAGTGCGCGTAGGCTGTCGATCGCCACCGGGGAGCGGCGCGCGTTGAAAACGAGCGCGCCAGCCATGGCCGTCACCGTCGCCGACTCCAGGGCCGATCTGACCTGCTCGTCGCCGTCGTGGCGGATCGTACCAGCGCGAGATCGGTCCTGGAGCCACTGGCAGGCAGACGCGTACTCCCTGGTGGATAGGCGCACGACGGGTATGCCAGCGTCGTCCAGGTCATCGACGATGGTGCCGGTCGGTCCGACGGCGTCGGCATAGATGGATGTATATCCTGCCTCGTATGCGCGCATGACCGCGCCGGAGAGCCAGGCCGTGCCGGGCCGAGTCTCCACCACGCCCATGACTACGTCGTCGCCGTCCCTGTAGGCCCCGCAGATCGTGGCCGCCGATCCGTCTATGGCGGCGTCGATCCCGAGGATCACCCGGGACGGCGCTGGCCACGCCACACTATCCGGAGCTGCGAGAGAGTCCCAGACGGCGAGATCGATCGCCGACTCAGCCCCGGATAGATCCTCTAGATTGAGGTAAGAGCGTTTCCACGTCGCGATCGGCTCATCCCGCCCGAGGGTCAGGATTTTGTCGTAGGACTGGGTATGCCCGATAGCCGGGTGGAAAGCCAGGGTATCCCTACCGTAGGGGTCCTGGGCTGCCAGCTCCGGATCGGCTGACCACTCGAAATAGGCGGTGCGGCTGTGCGGATCGCCGACGGCGGCACGGCCCTGAGCGATAAGACGATTCAGGTATGCAGACTTGGCAGTGCCCTTGGTAGAGACAATCCAGAGCTGGCTGTCAAGCACGGTAGCGAACGTGGGATTCACCGCCGCGATAAGGGCGTCGCCTGACTCCTCGTCGAACGCCCAGGCCTCATCGATCATGACGAGATTCAACGAATCGCCATGAATGCTCTTGGGTGTGGGCGCGAACGGCATGAGCTGGGATCCAGTGCGCCGGTAGGTCAAGCGCTCGCTCCCCTTGGACCGGTAGGCCTCAAATTGCGTCGGATGATTGTCAACGTCAAGCGCTTTACAGATTTGATCCCAGCGCTTTCGTGCGTCTTTTCCGGTTTGTGCAGTCATCTGCACAATATGGTCGCGGTAGGCCAGGATGCGGTCGGCTGCGACGGCGCGCATGAGAGCGGTTTTACCCGACTGGCGGGGCACGGAGACGATCACGGTCGTGTACTGCCATTCCCCCGGCGTCTCCAGGCTCAGCTCTGTCGCCACGTCGGCGACCTGACGCTGCCACGGCATGAGGGGCGTCCCCATGACCTCGGCTGCGACGTGAGCGACGCGATTGCCGAACGTCGGGCGCGACGGGTCCCGGCGGGTCGCGTATTTAGCTACGGCGGTCACTCAGGGCCTCCTCAGTCAGGGCATGCAGCGTGGCGTCGAGCGCGTCATAGTAGGGGTCCTGGCCAGTCAGCGGTTCAGGCAGCTCATCGAGGGTTTCGACCAGAGTTTTCATGATCGTCGTTGTGGCCACAGAAACCTTGGGCGCGGTGAGGCCACGGTCCAACGCTGTGGCCGCGGATTCGAGGACTGCGGCCATCGCCAGGTATTTTCCGGTGAGTAGACCGGCCTCAGACAGCTCCTCAAGCGTCTTTTTCGTGCTGAGTTCGACTGGACCAGGCCCATCTGGTCCGATCTCGAATAATCCTTGATTTTTTCTCACGGTTCGTTCCTTTTCTCTCCCGTTTTACCTGATCCCGGGGGGAGAAGGCAGGTGGGGGCGGGGTTTCGGCGCCTGAGAGACCTTAAAAAATTCCCAAAATGCGGACAGGCCGTAATTTCCCAGATTTTAGCCTATTTCCCTTTCTGACGTTACATGTGTGGTGTGCGACCCTGAGATTGCTCAGATCGTCGCTTCCGCCACGGGATCGGGGCACGAGATGCTCCACAGTAGGACTGAGCGGGTCGGGGTACCGGAGGCTCATATCTACAGGCTGGCCGCAGATAGCACAGCGTGTACCCCACGTGGCTGCTGCCTGCCATAGCAGGCGGCGCACTTTGGCTCCATTCCATCCCATGCCTCTAGTGTACCAGCCTAGGGTGTCAAGCTGGTCTGGTACCGGATCAGGCGGTACTGGTACCATCTCTGAAAATCCTTCCTATAGGAGAACTGAGAACTGAGTATGTGCTATCAGTTGATCAGTTCTCAGAACTTTCAGTAGTAAATAATGTAGAACTGGTACCAGCGGTACCAGGGTAGACTTTTCGTTGGTATTGCAACCGAAAGTCTGGTACCAACTTTTGGTACCACCTGGTACCTGGTACCACTTTTTGGCACCACTTCCCTGCTTCGGCTTGTAGGAACTGATCGGAATTTCCGATCAGTTCATTCAGTTCTCACCCCTCTCTGGAGGCCTCTGGGCCGGGGTGGTACCAAAAGTGGTACCGCCTGGTACCGGCCTAGAGGGGGTGAGTGTAAAGCCAGTGAGCATGCGGGCAAAAGGGGTGGCATTTTCGCGTGCCCCCCTCGGCTAGGGTGCCCTGGTACTATCTTGAATCAGAGCGTCGCCCCTTCCTCTTGACAGCGCGTTCGGGCTGTGCGTATACTGTGTGCATCACGGAGTTCCTTTCGGTGATTGGCAATGGTACAGAGACCCCCGGCTTGCGAGAGTCGGGGGTCTTCTGTATACTGTACTAACCACTGCTTTTTAGATAGGAGCTTCTATCATGATCATCTCTTGGTCCCCCTCGATCCGCGTCGCGAAGATGCAGGCACGTGACATCCCTCTCGACGCCTTCCTGGCTGCCTTCG
>ERZ772908.133-NODE-133-length-17745-cov-2.90955_pt1 | contig 17745 bp, 16 predicted proteins | sample MGYA00512121_ERZ772908 | MGnify/ENA primary metagenome ERZ772908 (study PRJEB29015, sample SAMEA2738084) | human oral metagenome | biome: human oral; feature: human-associated habitat; material: saliva | place: China | collected 2264 ... | reverse complement strand
GGAATGTAATTGATGACGAACATGAGAAAAAAGAATCATCTGCCGTTGTTTAGAGGTGATTTGTCAATATTTGGTAACTTTTTTCAGAGCAGCAGCAGTTGTCGTTATAAAAAAAGAAGCCTTTCGGCTTGCTTTTTTTATTGTTGACGGTCATTAAATTTGTTGGCTTGGTCGGCTTTTGTAATCGCATTTTGATAGGTTTCTGAGATAGCTTGTTGAGACGCCAAGTTGTTCATGCGTTTAAGCTCTTTAACGACACTATCAGGATGTGAGGTTTTGTGACCTGTTTCTTGAAGCATGGATACAATTAAGGCAATACCTGCGTTTGCGGCATTTAGTTTATGAATAAGTTTTGGGTCTTCTTGGACAATGATATTTTCTTTATCTTCTGTTTTTGTGAAGGTGGCTGCAAAGGCCTTAGCGGTTAATTGAACACCTTTTGGATAAATGCTTTCAATGATAAGAATTTGTTCTTGATAGGATAGTTGAAGGAGCATGAGGGAAATTTCAGCCCAACTTCCTTTGAGTAGGGGTTTTGGGTCAAAATAACGAATGCGTTCTAGTCGTCCATCGTGATAAAGTTCAATGGTTTCAGGGGCTTCAATGCTGTCGCACATGGCTTTAACGATGATTTGGGCAACACGTTTTGGTTTTTTAGGGTTTGATAAATTAGTGATTGTGTCTAATTGTGGGGCTAAGAGATAGGGTTTGATCCCTTTTAGCATTTCTTTAATATCCATTATTGTTATCCTCTAAGTTTTCTTCAATGTCTGTAAGTTGACGTTTGATGTCTGTGAGTGCGGTTAGAATATTCATTTGGCTCATAGTGACTTGATTGAGTCGTCCGTTGAGGTAATCTGTGGCCGCATCGGTATGATTGAGTTGACTAAGGTAGTCTTCAATAGCGGAAGCAATAATGGTGTTTTTACTAACACCTTTGTCTTCTGCTAAATCGTTAAGACGACGGTTGACACGTTTGGGAATACTGATACTAAGTCGTTCTTTGATTTCCATGTTTGGTTTCCTTTATTAGTTGTTTATCTTTATTATATCAAAAATGCTTTATTTTTTCCTCTTTTGATGAAACGATGTTTTTTCTTTGACGATTGTTAGAGGCTTTGCTATAATGTGACTATACTCTAAAAAGGATGAAAGGACACCAAACCACATGTCTACTAATTCTAAAGAACGATTGCGCCAATTATTGGCACAACATAAAACATCGCAACATACATCTATTGACCCTGAACCTGTGGCAGAACCTACTGTAGAGCCTGTAGCAGAGCCTGTAGAGGTTGTCGTAGAGCCTGTAGAGGTTGCTGCAGAACCTGTCGTAGAGTCTGTAGAGTCTGCCGTAGAACCTGCGACAGAACCTGTGACAGAACCTATAATAGAACCTGAGCCTGTAGCAGAACCAGAACCTGTGACAGAACCTGTAGGGCCTGTTGTAGAGCCTGTGACAGAACCTGATGCGCCTATCGATTTAACAGAGACGAGGGTCTTGTCAAAAGATGAGATTAAAGAGAGTTTAGATCATATTTCTCAGTTGACGGCAAAATTAGAATCGTTTAAGGGATCGTCAGAGCCTGCTTTGGACTCTTCTAATGCTGATTTGACAGAACCTGTACCGTCTGTAGAAACAGTTGACGTTCCTGAGACGACCTTGTCTCGTAGTGAAGATGTTGTTTCTGGTCGTGATGAATTTGTTGAAGGGATGGTTGAAGGCTTGCCTGACTTTAAAAGTGATGCAGGGTCTGAAGCCGTTTCTTCTGAAGTTGAAGACACATTAGAGGATGCTTCTTCTGATATTGTAGAGGATGATTCTGATGATAAAGCAGAATTGATTGATGGTGAATCTTTGATTGAGTCTTCTGACTTGCCTACCTTTGATGATCAAGAACCAGCTTTGGTTAAGAAACCTAAGTTTGTTGAACGCGCAATTGCGGTTGCTAAACGTAAGCCTGGATTGATTGTAACGGTTTGTGGGATTGCTCTTGTGGCTGCTTTGATTGGCGTTGCTGTTATGACACCGTCATCTAAGAAGTCTACGCCTTCGTCTTCAGCCAATGCAAAAGTTGTTAAGTCATTAGCGAAATCATCATCAACGTCATCGTCTAAGAAAAAATCTTTGTCGATTGAAGAACAATTGACCGCGACAGCTAAAGGAATGGATGCGCCTTATAAGGTTGAAGTTGAGGATCTTGTTGGGGGTTATAAGTTAGGTAAGATTACGTATTATCCTGACAATGAAGCTAAGCGTTATACTGATGCTTCGTTGCACGCACCTGAGAAAGCTGAAGCTACCGATACGTCGGATACAGCAAAAGCTATTACTGATGAATTGTCAAAAGACTTGCCAACGATTAATTCGACAATTAAGGTTAAAGATAAAGATAAGGTATCGTTTGAAACTTACGCTAAAGACGATGGTTATGTTACAATTCTTCTTTATAATAAAAAACCATTTGGCTATGTGACAACGGATAAAGATGGTTATAAGACTAATCATGTGACGACATTTTATGTTTCAAATGTCGCTGCTGATGCGTAAAGAATAGGTTATCCTATTCTTTTTTTGTTGCAATTATGAGTGGCGATTATACCATGATTTTTGTTCACTTGTAAGTGTTGTTTGATTTTAGTCTTGATTTTGGGTTTTATGTTGTTGGGTTTTAGGTAGTTGGGTTTTAGGTAGTTGGGTTTTAGGTTGTAGGGTTTTAGGCTGTTGGGTTTTAGGCTGTTGGGTTTTAGGCTGTTGGGTTTTAGGTTGTTGATTTTGAATTTTGGTTTGGATATTGGTTTTGGGCTTTTTGTTAATAAGGTTATCAAACGGTCTGCCGATAGGCAGACCAAAAACAAAAAACCGATTTTTGCGATAGCAAAAATCGGAAAATCGCCGTAGGCGATAGCGCGAAGCGCTCAAAAAAACACCGTTTCGGTTACGAAACGGTGATAATATGTTTATTCTTCTTTTTTACGACGAGCAAGGGCGATAAGGCCTGCTGCGCTGAGTGTTAAGACACCGCTTGCTGTCATTAATTGTGTGTTTGTGTTTTCACCAGTGCTTGGAAGCGTGTCGCTTGGTGCTTGACGGTTACTGTTTAATGGAACCGCAGGCGCACTCTCTTGTTGAGCTGGTGTTGCTGTTTGTTGGGTTGGTGCAGGTTGTGCAGGTTGTGCAGGCGCTTGTTGAGCAGGCTGTTCTGCAGGTGCGTCTGTTCCTTTTTGAGTTTTGATGTCTGTGATTGTCTTTTCAAGATTGTTTAAGAACTCTTCACGTTTATCGGCAGAGAGATTAGGGAATTTTTCATTCATCTCTTTGATTTCGTTTTCGCTGAAGGTTCCTGGTGACAATTCGTTAATGGTGTTGATGTCGTCATTGAGACGTTTGAGTTGTGCATCAAGGGTTTCTTTAGCTTTTGTTTGTTCACTGTCTGCTTTTGTTTTTGCAGATGGTGCTTTGTCATCTTTAGAAGCACTTGGAGCGCTGTCAGATTTGCTTGATGACGGTGTTGTGTTTTTTTGATCTTTGACTTTTGTTCCTTTTTTAAGGGCGTCATTCAAGGTTTTACCTGCAGGTGTGAGAAGTAATTCGTCACTTTCTGTCGTGTCTTCTTCGATGTCGAGATTTTTGTAGACATTGACAAGGTCACCATTGTCATCTTTTTTGATTTCAATGAGTTGACGTCCTTCGATAGCATCTTTATTGGTGTCAGGATGGCTACCATCTTCAGCAGGTTTTAGAGGTTTTCCATCTTCGTCAACCCATTTTGTTACATGACCTTCTGTGAGGGTGTAGTCGGCAGTTGTGTTGACAGGTGTTGTGTCAGTTGATGTGTTTTCTGTTTTTGTGTTTTGACGACTTTCAAATTCGTCAAGAGAAATTGTTTTTGAAAGGTCTACTTTTTCAGTATTTTCGTCAGCAGAAACAGAGGTAACAGGTGCTAAAATGCTAGCTAGGCTTGCAGCTGTTGCAGTTACATTTTTTGTTGTTAACATATTTGGAGAGATCTCACTTTCTTATTTAATATCTTTTATTTTCTCATGTTTTGTAAGGTTTGTCAATGTACTAGGAAATTTTGTTCAGGGTCATAGTCGAATTGACTTTCGTCGATTTCAAATTCTGGTGGGAGATAGTTGTCAAGATAGGGGTCACCTAGAAAGATATCTGGTTGAAATTGGTCGTCTGGGTATACGGGATAGTCGTGTTTGGTTTCGGGGAAGTCATGATTAGTTTCAGGGAGGTCATGATTACCTAAAGGGAGGTCATGGTTAGTTTCAGGGAGGTCATGATTGGTTTCAGGGAGGTCATAATTATTTTTGGTATGACTGTTTTTAGGGCGATTTTTTTCTTGATGTTGTTGGATGGTTTCTCTAAGGCTTGGTGCTTGTGTGTCTGTTGCGTCTGTTTCTTCTGTCAATTTATTAAAGGCAGAAAAATCAATAGGCTGTTCGAGAACAAGGGTGTCATAGGTTTGTAGGTTTTGTTTTTTATTGTCGAGAATTGCTTGGGCGTCTTCTTTTGAACAACCGTCAAGGGTGCTGATGACACGCGCACGAAGAACCATTTCAATGGGTTTTCCTGTTTCTTTAGTACCACCTGTGTAATAGGTGTCTACGAGTTCTTGTAAGGTCTCGTCGTATTTACTTGGAATTTCGTTAACAAAGGTTTCAAAGGCGTTGAGATCGCCATTTGTGTAAAGGTTATTGTAAGCTTTTTTGTCCAGTTGTTCGTTAATAAAGTCACTACGTTCTTTAAAGAAGGTACGGACATTGTCTGGAATGATATTACTTAGACTTGCATTACTGTTGACACGTTCTTCTGAAATGGCCTTAAAGCAATTGTAATAGTTTTGGTCAGTATCACAAAGGTAGTTGATGAGAACGTAGGCTTGAGCGTCTTTTTCAGAGGTTGAATCGAGTGGGAAATTATCATTACGAGAAAGGAGAATGTCGTTAAGTTGATCAGGATTTCCTCGATAATAGGTGATGATATTATCAATTTCTTCTTCTGATAAGTCGAGGGTGATGTTGTTTTTTTCAAGCGATAGGTTGTATTTATCGATGATATTGTTTTGGGTCATTTGGGCTGCAAGCATTGACCATTTGTGATGTTCAGGTTCTGTTTTTTGAAGGTAGATACTTGCGGTATGTAATTGGTTTAAGTCATAGAAGATTTGGTTGGTTTCTTCTAAGACGTTTTGAGCGCGTGTTTTTTGTTCTTCTTCTTTTTTGGTGAAGATATTGCTAATTTCGTTCATAAAGACTTTAGCGCCTGCTCCAAGGTTAACACCACGTGTAACTTCGAGTTTTTGCATTTGATCAGGATTGTCTTGGGTCATTTCAATGAAATGTTTACTGATATTTTGACGATTTTTAAAGGATGTATCGAGCATATATTCAGCGTATTCGTCACGAGCTTTTTTACGTTTTTCAGGGTCGTTGGCAAAATAGGTTACTAAACGCGCATAAGTTTCTGTTTCTTCAACAAAAGGTTTTAGATTTGTCATAGGTGGTCAATTCCTTTCTTTGTGGCCTTGTTAAATGGGCTTAATTTCTTTATAATATAAGTATATCATATTTCAGAAAGGCTTGTTTTTTATGGATTTTAAGAAACATACGGACGTGTTAAAAGGACAGGTTCGTGAGCGTGCGGATGGTTTAAAATCAAAAGCACGCGCGCAGTTGACGGTTTCAAATGCTAAAAAATTGTTTTTGGGTCGTCGGAGTAAACGTGAGATGGAACGTGCCTATGCACGTAAAACGGTTGATGGTTTTAAGAAGAAGAAAGAGGTTGATTTAGAGGCTGAAACAGCTCGTAAGAAACCGATTGGACCTCAATCTCGTAAGATTTATCAACAAGGCTCTATTGTGGCTGCAGCGGCTGTTGTTATTGTTTTTGGTCTTTTGATTCAAGGGCTTAGAGAAATGACAGCTAACCTTCATGGCAAGGATCAGGGTTTCTTCCATAATTATGGAGGTATTCCTCAAACTTTGTTTTTGATGTTTGTTTGTTTCTTCCCTTTGTGGGGCTTGTTTAGATGGAAAATGAAAGTCGTTTGGGAACAGAACAATACACAGTATATCAATGATGATTTGACAACGTTTGATAATGAAGCGTTTTTACGTCAAATTGACCACTTGGTGTCTGATTTTCGTGTAGCGCCTGATGCGGGTCTTGGTTATGATGGAACGGTCATGGTTTTGGCTAGTCACATTATGATGAAAAATGATGGGATTAAAAAAATCATGATGCCTGTTTATGATAAGACGGTTGATGGTTTTGTTAAGAAGGATATCAATGGGGATGTTGTTAAAGAAAAAGTACCAATGTTCGATCATGATTTTGGGGAAATGTTATATGATATGAGTGACGTTCCTGCTGAGTATCAAAAATGGTATTCAGGTCTTGATTATGATTATAACCCTTTAATTCCTCGTCGTGAAGGTGGGGATGGGAAACGTCGTGTGGGCGGTTTCCAACGTAAGAATGATCCTTATGACACGCTTGCTGATTTTATCAATGCCAATTTCCATCCTCTTGATTGGAACACACAACGTCCAGCAGGTGTGTATTTTTATGATGATGCGCCTGTTAATGTTATCTTGATTGCCATCACTCGTGGTGGTAAAGGACAAACCTATATTGAAGTTATCTTTGATTTGTGGATTCGAGCAGATAATCCGTGGAATATCTTTACGACAGACCCTAAGATGGAGTTGCTTCGTAAGTTTTATTATCCTGCCACGAAAGCAGGGTTTGAGGTGGTACAGTTTAATCTGATGGTGCCTAACCTGTCTAATGTTTTCAACCCTTTGATCAATGCGCTTCAAGAGTTTCGTCGTAATGACGTTACCAAAGCCGTGGGGATGATTGATGCCATTGTTGCCATGTTGTTCCCAGATAATGGTGAAATTTGGAATCCTGCTGCAGGTAACATGCTTCGTCGTATTGTGTATTTGTTGTTTGACTATTTGATTGAACAAGAAAAATATGTGCGTTATGTTGGTTATCGTGATAATATTCCTCAGGAAATTGTTGATGAACAAGTTGAAGACATTTATTCGAAGATTTCGATGTATTCGGTTTATGTGCTTTTGGGAGAGTTGGCTGCCAAAGTGTCAACTGATCTTAATTTTATCAATGTTGACCCAACGCTTCCGCCTGAAGATAAGAAAGATTTGTTGACGCTTGTGTTTGAAGCCATGTCAATGCTTCCTCGTAATGAGTTGCGTGTTAAATCTATCACTGCGAATAACGCCATTAAACAGATTTCTGGGGCTGAACAAACGGTTGCGTCTATCTATGCAACTTTGTTAACAGGTCTTTCTGTTTACGATGATCCAACAACCATTGCCTTGATGTCAGGTGGCTTGTCTGATAGCTTTGACGTATCAGGGGTTGGGTTCCCTCGTCGTATTGGGGTTCGTTTTGATAAGAATTATGTTAGTCGTTATGGATTTGCTAATGCTAATACGACATGGACAGCTTATGAAGACGCTGAATTTACAAAACCAATGGATGTTGAAAAGTATGGCCATATTGAAAATGTGTCCATGGCAGGTTGGTCTTGGCTTCACATTGTTGGGAAATATCCAAATCGAACAACTTATTTGACACTTGATGTCTCAACATCAGGGACACGTGTGGCACGTTTTTATTTCCGCTTTATTAAAGGCTATCGTAAACGTGGTCAAGTGGCCTATGTTCGTGATGAGATTACGAATGACTTGATTGTTAAAGATGGTGTTTTGATTGAAATGCAAAAAGAAGGTGATCAGTTTGTTGATGGGGTGTCTCAATTTGAAGATACGAAATATGATGCCTTGACAAAATCATTTGTGCAACAACAATCACCTGTTATTGATATGACACAAGTCTTTTATAGTGAACGTCCTAAGTTCATGTTTGCTGTTGTACCGCCTCATTTACAACATTATCAAAAACACGTTCTTACAATTTTCTCTCAATTGGTTAATGAGTTCTATGATTTGGCCTATACAACGAAATCAGCAGGTAAACCGATTGTTGGTCTTCACGTGATGCTTGAAGAGTTGGGTAATATTCGTGATGGCGAACGTGGGATTGCTAATTTGGATACAATTACGTCTATCGCCCTTGGACAAGATTTACAGTTGACCTTCGTTCTTCAAGCCTATCAACAGTTGCGTGATATTTATGGAGAGGCTGTTGAAGCGGTTATTCGTGCGAACTCTGCTTATACGGTATTCCTTAAATCAAATGACAAAGAGTTGATTGAAGATTTGATTTATAACTCAGGTATTCGTCATGAAGTACGTGTTAATGGTAAGAATGTAACTCGTCGACCAAGTGATGTGATTACGCCAGGGGAAGCGGGAATTGGTTATAATATCAATAATGAAGAAACGTCTACCATTAAAGTTAACGATTTGTTATTCTTGCCAGGGAAGAATCCAGGTAATGGCGCTGTCTTCTCTCAAACAGGTATGCCAATTGTAAACAAATTGGATACGATTACACCAATGGCAGCAGGTCTTCATGGACGCTTGCCTCAGCCTGTTGCAGGTAAGTATACGAAATCAACCTTGCCAACAACAGCTAATCGTTTCCGTGGTTCAGATTCACTCGCTACGATTGATGGGGAAGCGCTTGTAAAAGCACGTGTGGCTCATGCGAAGATTGCTCAAACGATTAAAGAAGATGCTCTTTTGGCTGCTAATAAAGCAGGTATCAAGCTTGATGAATATTCGGCAGAGTTGTCTGAGTATATTATGAATGCTGTTTATGATGAATATAATCGTGAAAATGGTATTTCGTATACGACACAAAGTAAACCTGTTGAATATTGGCAAGTGTCTCGTGAATTGTTGGATAATTTCACTGCGATTGGTCGAGGGGATTATAAGAATGATGATGCGCTTCGTCAATCGAAGATTCAAATGCTTAAAGAAGGGTTGCTTCGTTGTTTGATGGATCCTCAGTTGAATGAGGTGACGATGATTTTCCGTGATAAACAAGCTGATGGTGCCTTTGGTTTTGAAATTAAAGCTGTTCAAGAATTTTTGAAAGCCTTTGTTGCTAAATATCCTGAACCTGAAAAATTAGAAGTTGAAAAACGTGATGTTTTTGAAGAAGCTAAACGTGAAGGTTGGGAAAAGAAAGAAGTTCGTGAGTATGTCTTTGATGCCTTTGATAATCCATATACAGGTCAAGCAGTTGCCGATTTGTGTCGTGATTTGTTGATGGGTAAATTGTCATTGTCAGAATTTGATTTGCATGAACATCCTGAAATGCCTGATAATTATAAGGTTGTCTTTAGTGGTATGCCAATTGGTAATTATATGGCTAAAGATCATACAGGTGAGCCTGTTAATAGCTTTATCTTTAAATCAGGGCTTAATCGTGATGATGTTCTTGATTTGTATGAAACGTCATCAGGTGCCTTTAAAGAAGCCTTTAATGAGAAAAAACGTATTGCTATGGCGACTGAAGATTAATAAAAAAGAGACGGTGACGTCTCTTTTTTATCTGTTTAAGAAGTGTTTTTGTGGCGTTAATGGTTTGTCTTGAACAATAATTAATAGGCCACAAATAAGGGGAAGGAACATGTAGAAGATTGAGAAGTCTCGTGATTGTCCCCACGCGCGTGCCCATTTATAATTGGCGTAACTGTTATAACCGTTTGGCATGAGTAGGTTAAAGAACCAAAACCATTTGTTTTTATTCCCAAAGGTTAGTTTGTGTTGGATAAAGTTGCCGTAATAGGGGATAAAGGCTTTCCATGGGTTTTCGTTGGCTTTTTCAAAAAGGATGAAATTGATAACACTAACCTGTGTGAAATTGAGAATGGCAACATATAACATAATGCTATAGGCGATGAGATAATAACTTAAAACAGTAGTCATATCTTTTCCTCTTTAGTATTTTGGCTTTTCAGGAATGATGATCCATGCAATAAGGTAGAGGAGTGCGCCTGTGCCAAAGAAACAAATGGCAATGGCCCAGATTAAGCGAATGACGGTTGGGTCGACGTTAAGATAATTAGCGATACCTGAGCAAACACCTGCAATCATTTTGTTGTCGGTGTCTCTTGTAAGTTGTTTCATAATAATAAACCTCGTTTGTTTTTTTGTATCTTTATTATAGCACATTGAATAGTTAGATTAAAGGAAAAGTCGAATGTGTCTTGTGGTTTATTCTTGTGTTCTTGGGGCTTTTTTGTTACACTAAGGTTACGAAAAAAATAGTTAAAGGAGCTTGTATTTTGGCTAATGAATCATTGTCGCGTCGTTCAAAAGAAGAGACGCCATCGGTTAAGAAAACAATTAAAAAAGGACTATCTGCAACTCAGAAAACGTTGGCGTTTATTGGGTCTGCTCTTGGGATTATTACCGCGTCTATTACGATTATGACCTTTATGTCAGGAGGCAATAAAAAGGTTCCTGAAAAGCCAACAAAAACAACCATTGTGAAAGAAGTTCATACGTCGACACCGTCGTCTATGGTGTCTTCTGAATCTAAGGAATCGTCTGTGGTTTCTCGTGAGTCGTCTGTGCCGACACATTCAAGTGTTCCTTCGAGTTCAAGTGTGGCTAGTTCGGTGGCGGTACCTTCGACATCTTCTTCTGTAGAAACGACACCTTCGTCAACGGAAGTGTCTAAAACAACTACAGAATCATCGTCTGCTTCTATAGAGACAACGAATAACTAATGTGATATACTAGAATTATCTTTTATGAAAGTAGGTTATTTTTTTATGAAACAACGTGGTTTTGAATTGGTATCGACAGAAAGTGACGTGACACTTCTTCCAAAACGTGCAACACGTCATGCGGCAGGTTATGATTTGAAAGCAAGTCAAGATATGCGCATTTCCCCTGGAAGTATTGCACTTGTTCCAACAGGCGTTAAAGCTTATATGGGTACTGAAGAAGTGCTTTATTTGTTTGACCGTTCAAGTAATCCTCGTAAACGTGGGATTGTTTTGATTAATTCTGTTGGGGTTATTGATAGTGATTATTATAATAATTCTGGGAACGAAGGACTTATTATGGCACAATTTAAAAATATTAGTGATAAGGTGGTTCATATTAAACGTGGTGATGCTATTTGTCAAGCTGTGTTCATGCCATTTCTGATTGCTGATGATGATGTTGAAGGTGATGTTCGTAAAGGAGGCTTTGGTTCAACTGATGACTGATTTGAAATTTAGTTTGTGGCGAACGGTTTGCCGTTTCTTTTATCTTCCTTTTCATTTTTTAGCACGTTTGTGGTTTCGATTAACTGAAGCGTTTGTAGCGATTTTGCTCTTTGTTTCTTTTTTAAATGTGCTTAAACCATCGGGAGTAACGGTTGAGAACTTTTTAAAAGTTTGTGGAACTTATTTTACAGGTGTGTCTGTCGAAAATGCCTTTGGTGCTTTTTTGACAGTTAATGTGATTTGGTACCTTGTCATTTTGTTCTTGACTGGCTTTGTTCTTTTGATGGATATTTTTGCGTTAATGTTTGGTCATGCAACGTATCGTTATAAAGTCTTATGTTTTTATCGTGTGCTTAGAGAAACAGAAGAACCGATGTTTTTTGCACGAGAAAAAGTTAGTGATGAAATAATGTCTGAAGAAACTGATGAAACAACTTTTGAGGAAACTGAAGAAACACCTTCTGAGGAAACTGAGAAAACAACTTCTGAGGAATCTGAGGAAACAAGTTCTAAATAATAAAACTATCTCAATTGAGATAGTTTTTTTAGTTATTGAAGGAAATGTGAACATGGTCGTAGTGGTTGGCAGTTGCTCCACCTCGGTCTGGCATGAGGTTCCAGGTGTTTGCAGGGCCATAAATGTTGTTTTGAGCCATGTAGTAGCGTTGTTCCCAGATTTGATAGTAGACACCTAAAGCTTTCATGTTTTTAGCGACGTAGGCTGAGAGTTTGTCTCCTGTTGCTTTATCGACCATAAAGTCAGCTGATAGTCCTGAACCGTGGCCATGTCCTGTACCGTCATCATCACCTGCACGGTAGCCACCAACTTCAGCAATATTGAATTTTGCTTTTAAGAAATTACGAACTTGGCGGGCATGTGTTGGCATGTGGGTTGTGCCTTCGTCGTTGTTGTCTTTAACTTTGTTGAAGAGGGCTTGATCTTCTTCAGATAAGAAGGAGGTGTCAACGCTATTGATGGCGTAATTGGCAAGATTTGCTTGAACAGAAGCTAAGGCGTTTTCTTTTTCTGAAAGGGTTGCTTTGGCGTTTGTGAGTTTATTTGTAGCATCACTGATGGCTTTGTTTTTGTCTGTTTCTTTTTGCGTTAAGGCATTTAATTGTTTAAAGAAGGTTTCTTTTTGACTTTCTAAGGTGAGTAGTTGGGCTTTTTGAGCATTTTTTTGATAGGTTAATGGTTTTGTTTTCTTTTCTTTAAGACTATTTTTTGTTTTATCTAGGCTTGTTTTTAGGAGGTCAATTTCTTTTGTTTTTTCATTTGTTTTTGTTTCTTTTTCTGTTTTTGTATTGGTATCAACCGTAATATTGTTTGCGTTTGTAACCTCTTGTTCTGCGTTTGTGATGAGCGCTTTGGCATCAGCAACAGCTTTTTTAGCATTTTCTAAAGGACTGTCTGCGTGCGCGTGTGAGGTTGTTAATAAAGCTAAACTACAAAGTGATAAGGTTGTTAGTTTTTTAAACATGACAAACCTTCCTTTCAATTGTTTTGTAATTCTAGCTTAACAAATTTTGGTAGATTTGTCGATTGGAAAATTGGTGTTTGAAAAACGAGTGGTTTTTTGAGATAATAAAGGTATAACTTAAGATGATTAGAAAGGATTTATTCCATCCATGACAAAGTATATTGTTATTGTTGAAAAGAAATCGGCACGTGAAAACTTTGCGCGTGCTTTAGGTGGCACTGAAGGTACGCTGCCTGACGGTAGTACGTATGTGTTATCCTTGCCTTTGAATGGGCATACCATGACTTTGCCTGAGCCTATTAAAGTGGCTAAGGCTGGTTGTGAAGATAAGATTGGAGGTTTTCGAGATGTTGATGTCTTGCCTTGGTCTTATGATGATTTTGATTTTAAGAAAAAGGTCTTTATTTCGGCTGCTAAACGTGATGTTGTCATGAACATCAAAACGTATTTGGATAATGGGTACGTTCCTGTTGTGGCAACTGACCGAGATTCTTCAGGCAACGGGGATCTTATTGGTATGGAAATTTTAGATATTCTTAATTACAATGGACCAATTATGCGTGATGAACATGCGTCAGAAGAAGAAGCGGATATTCAGTATTCGATGTCTCATTTGCGTCCAATTACGCGTAATCATATTCCTTATTTGCGTGCCAAAGTGCGTCAAGAAATGGATTTTATGTCGCAATCTTTGACACGTTTGGCTGCAAAATCATTGTCAGAAGATGGTTATCGTATTAGTGCGCCACGTATTGGTGGTTTGCAGTCGGTTATACTTTTGTCTGTGTATTCGCAATTGGAAGCTATTCGTCAGTATAAGCCATCTTCTGTTTATGAATCTCGTTATAAATTTGGTGACTTGTCATTGACGCATAAAGGTGAGGATCAATATCCTGATGAAGCGACATGGAAGGCAAGTGTTTCCTTACCTGAAACGTCAGCTGTTCGTTTGGTATCTAAAAAACCAGTATCATCAGCGCCTGGGAAACCGCATACGCTTGACTCGATTTCAGGTGAAGCGGCTAAGATTGGTATTTCTGGATCAGATGTGTTACCGTTGATTCAAGCCATGTATGATAATAAATATTTGTCTTATCCTCGTCCAGATGCCCGTATGGTTATGGAAGAAGAGTTTGATAAGAGTTTGGGTAAATTGGATGACGTGTTGGCTCTTCTTGATTTGCCTAAAGAATTGTTTACACATCGTCAGGCACGTTTTAAGACACATGTTGTGCCAACACCTAAAACAGATAAAGAAAAAGAAAAGTCTAAGATTTCCCATGGGGCTTTACGTTTTGGGTCGAAAGTGCCAAAAGATTTGCTTGAATTGGATAAGCAATTTGGTAAGGGCGCGTCTGCGCTTTATCGTGTCATTTGTGAAGCCTATGTGGCCATGTTCTTAGAAGATACAGAGTACATGCAATACAAGTATGAGACAACGGATACGCCTTATCCGTTTACAGGGTCGCTTCGTCTTGTAACCAAACAAGGTGGTATGGATGCTGAAGCAGATGTGAGTGATGTCGCTACGACTTTACCTGATGTGAACTCTCGTGCGACCTTGTATGGCCATGAAGTTAAATCTAAAAAACCTACGGCACCAACACGTAAATGGTTGGCTGATTTTCTTGAACGTGAGAATATTGGTACGCCTGCGACACGTGTGCCTACGCTTGACCGTATGGTTGCGTCTAACGGTGATCGTCAAGCCTTGGTTGAAACGAAAGGTAAGTTGACCTTGACACCACTTGGTGTTATTTCGGCTCGTTTTGCGGAACAATTGTCGTTTGTGACTGTTGAAGGACGTCATATTTTCATTAACGCTCTTGATGATATTCATTCAGAAGCTGACTTAGACGCTGTTCGCCAAAAGATTTTGGAACTTCTTGATGAAGATGTCATGACGATGAAAACAGCTAAAGTTGACGCGTCTGATTTGTCTGTGAATCGTTCTTACGTGGCTGAGTATCATGGGGAACGCATTACACTTCCTCGTGTGTTTGCAGGTCATGAATTTACAACAGGTGAATTTGAAAAATTGTTGGCTGACGAAGAAATTTCTTTTGATGGGGTGACGAAGAAGAAAGAAAAGATGACCTTTGTTGTTCGTATTGGTGATAATGAGTATGAGGGTAATGTTCGTAAGGGTATTGTGCTTGTACGTGCGCTTAAAGCTGGTCGTATCCCTTGTGAATGGGATGGTAAACAAATGTCCTATAAAGGTTCTTATGGGTCTCATGAGTTCACCAAACTTGAGAATGATAAATTGCAAAAAGGTGAAGAAATTACTTTTGTGATGCATTCTGACAATGGGGATTCAACTGAGGTTACTGGTAAATTGATGCTTCAAACCTTTGTTAATGATAAGAATGAATCGATTGAATATCTTGGGTTTAAGGTGACGAATAAGTCAGGCTATATTTTTGGAACATGGCAAGGCCGTGAGATTTCATACAAGGGTAAATATGGTTCGCATGTGTTTACGGAAGCTGAAAACCAAGCCTTGTTGCGTGATGAAAAGATTACCTTTCAGTTTACGGCTCCTAATGGAGACACGATACCAATTACAGGGAAATTGATGGATCAGGTCTTTATTACGGATGATAAACGTGAAATTCGTTATGTTGGTTTTAAAGCGGAACGTCCTGACAATCCTGATTATGTTCGTGGCATGTGGCATGGTAAAGAGGTGTCTGTTAAACGACTTTTTGCAGATTATCGTTTCAGTGATGATGAAATGGAAAAATTGTTCCGTGATGAGTATGTGACCATTACCTTTACAGCGAAATCAGGAAATGAGATGACGGTAACTGGTAAGTTGAGTTTACAAACCTATCAAGGGCGTTCGAGTGTCCGTTATACGCCTGAGTTTGACAATAAAAAAGGAAAGAATGACGGGGTATTGTGATGGGAAAAACTGATTTTTCAGATGCAAAAGTACTGTTTTTGGAAAAAGGCTTCCAATTAGATGGTGTCGCATGCATGAAAGAAAAAGAGATGCATTTGTTGACGCAGTTTGGTCCACGTGTTTTATCTTTTGATGACTTAGATGATCGTTATGTCAATGCCTTAAATGAATTAGCTAAGGATGTGAAACAAGACACGCTTTATTTGGATCGTGATGTGTTAGAGGGTCTTGATGGGCAGACCCTTGCGACAAAAAAACCAGCTTTGATGACGCTTCCTGAACGTAGTGTTGGCGAAGAAAATCGTGAGAAATCACGTCAGCAATATTATAATCGGATGCGCTTGATTTGTGCTGCTGTCGATGAATTTAGGGAGTCGGGATTGGCACCATTTTCAAACGAAGAAGAATTTCTATACGATATTGCTAATTCTATGTCCTATACTCATGAATTTGAACGTCCTGTTGAGGTGCTAGATAAAGCTCTTGAGACGTTGTCTAAAACAGAATCCTTGACGTTGAAACGTTGATTGAAACAGTCCGTATGGGCTGTTTTTTTAATAAAACAAAAAAGCCAATTTCCAAGGGAAATTGGCGCACGTTCAAGAAAGCCGCTTTTGCGTTAGCAAAAGCGGAGAAACCAAAAATAAAAATCTTTGGTTATTTCCAGTAGTTGTCATCATTGGCAATACGTCGAAGTTCATCACGTGCGTTTGTGTTTTGCGTCGGTTGATGCTGGTTTGCACGTTCTTTTTCTTCTTGAATCATTTCTTTATCTTTATCGCTAACGTCGTAGGTGACATAGATAACCGCTGATTTGACTGTTTTTTCTTTTTTAAGGTTGTTTGATGCTACGGTAACGGTTAAGTTGTTTTCTTCCACTTTAGTAACTTCAGGTGTGAGTCGTGTTTTATAAATACGAGCGTCTTCAGACGTAAAGTTTTCAACAATGATTGGAAGGGTGTATGTTTCTTTTCCTGCATTGGTACCGTTTACCTTAAAATAAACGGTAGCTTCATTGGTACTACTATGGATCGGAAGGTCTTTGGCTTTGATTTCTGGTTTCTCAGTGTAACTATTAAGGGTCAATATCGTGTTATTGGTATTAAAGTCTGATAGTGATGCTGTGTAGTTTTCTGTTTTTTCAAAGCGTGTTGTGAGATTGTTTGTGTGAGCGTCAATGTGATAAGGTGTGATATCGTTATCTCTTGTCATAATACCTATTAGAAGAAGCATACTTGGGATAAGGGCAAAACTTAAAAAGTAAACGTTTGGCTTATCCATGTTTCCTTTTATTAGTACGCTACAAATAAATAGAGCAACTATGAGGGCTGCATAGATAAGGAAAGCATCGTCAGGGTTAAAGCTTCTAATAAGATTTGCGAGGAAGGTGTTGATGGTTGTGAAAAATTCTATCATATTTAGTCATTTCCTGTTAAGGCGTTCCAGATGTTAATAAAGAAGTTTTGAATACTTGTGAAGATGTTTTGAAGGACGTTTTTACTTTCTTCAGGATTGATGGCATTTTTGAATTTTGAAGAGAGTTTGTCATATGTGTTTTTACTAAAATCTTCAAGTTGTTTGGTAACTTCTTTAGAATCAATGGCTGATGAATTTTGATAGACGTTGGCGAAAGATACAAGATTGTTGATTTCGTTGTTTGATAGAATATCACCGATATTATTATCAGATAAGGCTTTTTTGATGATGTTTTGGACATCTGCATCTGAAGCGGTTGTACCTTTCTTATCTTTATAATCTGCAAGATCTTTTTTGATTTGTGCGGTCGCAAGGTCGAGCGCTTTAGGGTCAAAGTTAGATTGGTCTTTGTGATTTTCAGCAATATTATTAACAGTATTTAGTTCTTGGCTAGCCGCTTGGGTTCGTGTGTTGTCGATAGCTACACCATTTGCAGAAAGAGCCTTATAGACGCCTACAAGAGCTGATTCACCTGTAACTTTTTTGACAGATGCAACGTCAATGGCGACATCAGTAGCGCCTGCTGTGATAGCTGCGTTAGCGTATTGGGTTTCGGTGACTTGAGTGATGTTTTGTGGGGTTTTGATATCAACAGTGACACCTTTTCCTTTATTTTGTTTTTGGACAAGAACGGATGAGAAAAGGGAATTGTCAGAAACACCTGGTTGATTAAGGTAGGTGTTAAAATCGTCACCAG
>ERZ772908.132-NODE-132-length-17759-cov-10.368_pt1 | contig 17759 bp, 19 predicted proteins | sample MGYA00512121_ERZ772908 | MGnify/ENA primary metagenome ERZ772908 (study PRJEB29015, sample SAMEA2738084) | human oral metagenome | biome: human oral; feature: human-associated habitat; material: saliva | place: China | collected 2264 ... | reverse complement strand
TTGACTGATATACCAACGTTTTCGATATACCGCTTAGCCTCAAACAGGCGGTAACCAAGCGGTGAAAGCGGTAATCAGGCGGTAAGACATGTGCTACTTGATATGCAAACCTCACCCCACTGAGATCGTATGAGGATGATAATTCTCCTCCTCATGAGCGATAAAGGTCCTCCTCCCGCTCATCCCCTGAGCGCAGGTCGCAACGCGACCCCGAGCCACTCGTTGGAGGTGAGGTCGCCTGTGTGCGTCCTTACCCGAGCTGGACTGCCCGGCCTCACCTCCACCTACTCGGGAGGTTGGAATGATTGCTCAAACTACTGTTCGCCCATCAGTCTGGATCGGGTGTCTAGCTTGCTACAACGAGGGCATACTCAACGGGAGATGGTTCCCTGCAGAAGATGCCGATGAGGCTACGCCTGATGATCTGCACCAGAACCCCACACATCACGACGAGCTATGGGTCTTCGATCACGAGGGATTTCCCGTCGGAACCGGCGAGATGTCACCCACCACTGCTGTGCAGTGGGGTGAGCTGTTCGATGAGGTCGGAGAAGTACAGTGGTCTGCACTGCTCGCCTGGGTGGAAACCGGCTACTACATCGCAGCCGGCGATAACCTGCCGAGCGCGTCCGACTTCGAGGAGAGATATTGCGGTTGCTGGGAGTCGTTCGCTGACTACGCTACCCAGCTGGCTGAGGATATCGGCTTAATTGATGGATGGCCTGAGGAGGCGCAGCGCTACTTCAACTGGGCAGCATGGATTCATGACCTCAAGTTTGACTACACCGTTGCGGATGCCGTTGATAGCGGTGTATTCGTCTTTCGCTCTCTCTGACTGCTCTCCCTGGAAGCCTCATCGGCTTCCAGGGAGAGCTTTCTTTCCGGTGATCGGGGTACGCTCTGGGCATGTCATTCGCCTCGCGTATTGCCTGGTGAATGAGATCGTGATGGAATGCCTTTCACAAGACATGCGCCGCCTAGCTCAGCGTCTCTCGACGGGCCTGTACACTGCACTGACTGGCAAGGGCGTCTACGTGTAACAGTGTTAACCCCCGGTAGTTGAGACAATCTTGATAGCCTAGAAGGCATGGAATTAACCGCCTCGCACGAGAGCGTCTTCCCGCCGGAGGTGCTCTCTCGCTATCAGATACGCGAGACACGCAACGCTGCGACAATCTTGCGTGCCACAAACCCGGCGCTCTTCGAGGAGCTGGTCATCGCGCTTAACGAGTTTGAGATCATCAGCGACGACCTACTCCTCGCCGGTGGTCCGGAATCTGGCCTCGCGCGCCGCTTTAACGAGAGCTTTCGCTCACGAGGCTGGCGAGAGGCTCGCGTGGACACTGAGATCGACCTTAAGTTGCGCATCATGCCCTACAGGCCCTCAGGCGAGACAGAGGCCACTGTCACCTCATCCCTCGTGTCGAACAAAGGTTACAAAGTCGATAACTTCAAAGGGCGCGTTGCGCTCGATCTGGAGTGGAACGCCAAGGACGGCAACCTGGATCGAGACATCGCTGCCTATCGTGCTCTATATGATGCGGGATTTATCGATGTGGGCGTGATCGTCACCCGGACCCAAGCCGATCTACATGCCTTCGCAACCCAGCTTCGGCTTGATCACGGGATGCCCCAATCTGAGGCTAAAAAGATGTTGCAGACGACAACGTCAACGAACCTAACCAAGCTCCTTCCTCGCATGACACGAGGCGACGGAGGTGGGTGTCCGCTGCTGGCTATCGCCATCAGCTCTCACACCTTCGAGAACTCGCCTACGACGAGGCCGAATCCTTCTTAGGGCGCCCACGCCCACGTAGAGAGACGCCACTGCGGGACAGGAGCGTGCGTACGCGCGCAATCGAGTATCCGGACTGAGTAACGAGTTCTTGCACAGACGCGCCCTTGGCATACTCCTCGGCGAGAATCTCACCGACACGAGCTGAGAGCCACTCGTTCATCCGTTCGTTGGGTTCAAGGATCGGCAGGCGGTCAATCTCTCCTCCGCCATAGCCCTTCTGGGCTTTGCCCTGAGGCTCGATCTCATCACCAGACTCGTTGCCCCATACAGTCCAACCCGGACGTGCATAACGTGCGAACATCTCCAGGTACGGTCCCGGAGAACAGGCCTCGATGAGGTCATACTGCTCGTCGGGCTTACGGCTGTGCTCGCGCTTGCGCGTCTCTATCATGTTCACTGTTGAGCGTCCTGGTGCGAGAGTTCTCATCGAACCCTTCACACCGAAGAGGATTGGCTCGGTGACATTGCGGAAATAGAATCCAACACCGCGACCGTCTGGACCGCCATCCTTGCGGCGCTTCGCCCAAATGATGTTAGAGACGTAGCGAAAGCCCCAGGCGCGCATCACCTCGATACCTTCTGGGAGAAGAGCATTCGGCACCCATAGGTACAGGTGAGCGTTCTTGGCGGTCACATCGCCCACTGGTAGCGCCTTGATCTCCTCAAGTGACATCGTGCCATACCGTCCGAGACGATGATGTTCCGGTGCAACCTTGCCTGTGCGGTTCGTGAAACGCCATGGTGGATCGGCCAACACTGTCTGAAACCCACCCTCGACGGTGGGTAGGGGAGCGAATTCTTCGGTTGTGTTCAATGTGTCAGACATGGATCCCAGTCTACCAAATAAAGATCTATTTGAGTGTTAATAGATCTTTTCTGAGCATATCGTCACAGTGTTGATATATAAGGCAGAAACCCTCGGCTATCGACAAATAACCGAGGGCTTCTGCTACTCACAGTTCGGGCCCACTGTCGCTCTTCGAGTCCCAATTCAGACTGATGATCCGACCGAGAACGCGGCGCTGATACTCAGAGACGCTCTCGCCGTTGCGCACCGTTCCATCGAGCCGCTCAGCGTTCTTGTTGATCGGCCGAGAGTGATCGACCTCGACGCGAGGCTTGCCCAGTTTGATGCCCGTTCCAATCACAGGTTTCACCATCCTTCTCACCTCCTTCCTCACCTGAGTTCCTCGTAGACCCATCGGCTCACCCGCAGGACTACCCAGATGAACAACGCTGCCCCACCGAGCGTCGCAGCAGCGATCAACATCTTCTGCCACCACAGCGAGGCCGCTGTGAACAAGCCCCATGCCCAGCCAAAGAGCGGGCCGATGCCGAACATGCTCCCAACGCCCCACACGAGGCCACCCACGAGCAAGAGCGAGGCGAACAGAGGTAGCACAGCAATGGCAACTTTTCCGACCGCCGTCCACGGTATACGCCCCTCCAAGGCCTCCAGACGGCTCTCGTTGCGCTCCAGAGACGCAACCGCCTTGTTAGCCTTGTCTATGACCGTGTCGACCTTCTGAGCGGCCTCAGCGGTCTTCTGAGTGCCGATATTGGCGACGCGCTGCTCATACCCATCGAGAGTGCTCTCAATGCGCTGAACAGGCTCCTTGACCGCCTCAGCAAGCCGCGCATCGAGCACCTTGACGGCATACTCGCTGAGTTTGCTCATATCGACACGTACGGTCCTGCCGTTGCCGACGGTTTTCTCAAGTTTCTCCAAAGCCAAAACCGTCTCCCTCCTAAGATCATCCAAGGCCGTAGTCGTCTTCTTCATCTCGGCTTTGATCTGCTTCGTCATCGAGTATGCTTGCAGCTCGGAGGCGCTCACTTCGGAGCCGTCGTTCAGCTTCAGGACGCGCTTGTCGCTCACGGTCTCCCCGAGCTCGCTCAGCGTCTCGCTCTGCTCGTTCAGCGTCTTCTTGATCGCGTTGATGTCGTTCGTCAGCGAGTCGGCTTCTGAGGCTTCCGAAGTCGAAGTCTTGGAGGTCAACACGAGCATTAGGCTCACCTGCGCCTCCTCGATCTTCTTTATTCGCTCGCTCTGCGAGGTCAACGTAGTAATCAAGACCTGGAGCAACTCCTCGATCTTCGTTGGCTGCTCTGAGTTTTGCGAGCGCTGCATCGAGCTGCTTTCCATCTTCTCCATAGCTCTGGACATCTTCTTCTTCCTTTCCTAGCTTAATGAGGTCTTTCATGGTGTTGTGAAGAGTGCTCCACTGGTAATCAGCGCCGAGCTTCCTGGCCGTGCACGCGGCCTTCGAGCGACCGAACCTGCGCACCTCGCCATTGTCGTCAACGAGGGCATACGTGACGCTCGGATCACGACCCTCGGCCTCGCTCTTTGCACTGGTCTTCTTCTCGATGCTCACGCCTAGCTCTCGTGCAACCTCGCGCAAAGACTCAAAGTCCACCGAACGAGAATCTTGAATCGCTTCATCAACACGATCAGCAAGAAACTCTCTCCACGTGCTCTTATCAAGCTGATCAACAGTCAAACCCTCAGCGCTCTTACCAGAACGCGATCTATTCACATCATGAGCGAGTTCGTGAGGCTCCAAGACCTGCAATCCCATCTCTCGCATGATCTTGTCGTTAGCCTTTTTCAAGACCCAGTGAGCAAGACCGTTCTCTCGGGCTGCTTTCCCCGTCACGAGATCGACGTTCGCGATTGTGATATGCGCGTGCGGGTTGCCCCCGTCGCTGTCGAGATGCACAACGACATCGCACGGCGAGTTCGGTGCCACCTCCTTCGCGAGTGCATAGGCAGCATCAGCAACGATTGTCGGTGTCATCGGATCACGAGGATCAAGCTCGTCCTTCGAGAACGACTGAATCACCATGAGCGCTTGGTTCTTGCGCCCCGTGCCCTTCAACATCGACTCGATAGACGCAATCGCGTCGTACGCGTTACGAAAGTCCGAACGCCATGCAGCCGCACGTGACTGATTCACGTCAGCAGGTTTCCCGAAGTGTGCGTACATGATCGCTGCTGCTGCTCGTACCGTCGTCGTCTGCTTCGTAATACTCATCGTGACAACTCCTTCGCTAGAGCGAGGAATGTCGCAGTCGCACGACGCAAATCGTCGACGTCTGGCTCAATACCAGCCCACCCTTGCCGGGCGAGCTGGTTGACGTTGACACCTACGGCATTGACCTCACCGATCAATCGCAACAAGTCGCGATTGACCAGCTTCGGCGCGGGCGCGCCGTCGAGGTAATCGACGGCGGCCCGAATCGCTCCAGACTCACTGAGTCCGTAGCGATTAGCAACGCGAGTGAGCTGTGCAGCTTCTCTTTCAGAGAACCTGACAGTCACACGCGACTCGCGAGACTTACGCCTCGCGATCCTCCGGTCCCCACCCCGAACTTGGTCTTCGACCTCGTTCGTTGTGGTGCCCTCCGGTTGGACAGGCGTACTCTTAACGCTCGCCTCATTCTGAGTCGAGCTAGACCGTGGTACCGCCTGTCGGCCAGCAGACGGTCTGTCTGACGACAGTCCGTGCTGGCCAAAGGGTGGCGTTCCGCCCCCTTTGGAAACCCCCCTCGCGTTCACGACGACATTCATCATTGTTCTCCACCCCATTCGGGCTGAGAACCTGACTCATTCGTCGCTCCGCTGTTCGCCTCACGGCGACGCGCGGCTGCCTTAGCAGCAGCACGCTTACGCTTCGAATTCTGCTCATCAATCTTCGCTTGCGCTCGTTCGATGAGCGTGCGAACGCTCACCTGCTCGGCGTTCTCATTTTCGTTGTTCTTGATCTCGTCAAGAACACTCAAAATCGCCTCTGCAAGACGCGCACGTTCCTTCGCTTCAGCAACGCGCTTCTTTTCCTGTAGACGCTCAAGCCTCGCTTCGGCGGCTGCAATTTCCTTATCGAGATTCGACATGATTCATGTCCTCCTTTTCGTTTGTGTTTTGGAACGGGTCAAACGACGAATAACTGTCCTCGTCGTCAGTAGGTGAAGTGCCTGCACGCATAAGACCCCGTGCATTAATCGGGATGTTGTGCGGGATCCCGACCTTGCGGATAGAACCGCCTACAGGTTGGAGATCAATCCAGTCACTCAGGCCATATTCCACAGCCAGGGGTTCATCTCCGACGATTCGATTTTGCGTGCTCATACCCTTCTGATTACCGTCCGCACCACGAGGGACGAACCATCCACACGAGGGGTTCTTGTCCACGTAGTCAGTCATGCGCTTGGTGAACTCTCTAATGCCCACAGGATGCCCAGAGGGAACCTCCTTGCGCATCCACGCGGAGTAAAGCCCGAACGAGAACTTCCACGGAAGCAAATCCCACACGAACCGATCAAAGAACTCCTCAGCAAACTGGAGCACGGGATCGTTCTCAACACGGATCTGATTGAGCAGCTTCTTACACACAGCAGGCTCGATGAACGTGTCGAACCAGGGCATCATCAAAGCCTTGTGCGCGACGTACTCAAGAACCTCAGGCTGCTTCACATAGTCGTTCTTGATCGCCTTGTTCTCATCCGCGCCAACATAGCGCTTCAAGAACGGAATGGCGACGAAGCGACGGTAGAGAGACTCAGACTTGTCCTTGGATGAGGGCAGCTCGTTGACACAAAAGACGCACAGGCCACGGCCCTTAACGCTCCTCGCTGGGCCGTACTTAACGTTAATCCGGATCCAGTCATGAGTCACCCACGCCTTGAACGCTCCAGCTTTCCGCAAGAAATCGCCAACCTCGTTCTCATCCGAAAGAACAGCAAAAGCACTGCACAGCGCCTCAGGAAGAAACTGCTCTCCAAAATCAGAGATCGAAAGAGTAGCCACTCGATCGACCCCGACAAGATGACGCAGCAGCTCAAGAAAAGTGCCCTTACCATTCGATCCAGTAGGGGAGTACAAGAGCGCAGCCTTCTGAAACGGATGTTCGGGACGGAACAAAGCAGCAATAATCTCCCAGAACAGTTGTTCGACCTGGGGATCATTGTTCGCAAGCTCCCTGATCCACTCGTCAATGCTCCAGCCATCGATCACCGGGCACGTAGTGACATCTTCACGGAAAGCAACAGAGGCTTTCGACCTGAGGACGACATCGGGCGAGAACGGACGCAGCTCCTTAGTGCGTAGATTGAACAATCCGTTCGCCAATGCCACGACATCGCTGTCCTCGCTCTCTTTGAGCAGCGACACCGAATCGCGCACACACTCCACGACGGCATTGAGATCCTTGGATGAGATCGTGTAGTGGTACTGACGAGCCAGGCGACGGATGTGCTGATCGGCAGGCACATACAGGCCCTCGTCAGGCCCCGCGTCCTCGTAGGTCATCAGCTCAGCCGTCGCTTCTGACTCACCGATCAGACCCGTGTGCCGCAGCTCGCGGTTGAGGATGCACGTCGCGATTACCGAAGGCGGAAGCACTTTGAGCGGACGATGAGCGAGTCCGCCCCTGAGTTCATGCTTCGTGTTCTCACTGATCAGACGCTTGTTGATCCGGTCAAGCAGTGCGCTCCCCGCATCTTCAGGGCCATATGCGCTTTGATCCGTGCCGAGGAAGATCTTGACCTCTTGACGAACGAGCTGATCGAACATTGGCACCGTTGTGTCATTCACCAACGGCGTGGTAGAATTGGCATCAGCAAAACGTTTCGCCTCGGTGCTCTCCTCAGTGGGAGTGCCGGGGTGATTTTTTATGCTCATCGCTGGCCTCCCGTCGTCTCAACGCGGTTGGCACGGAGAAATGCATCAAGGTCCTCAATGAGGTACACGATGCGAGGACGGCCAGTGCCTCCAAGACGCGAGTACACGGGCCCTAGGCCACGAACTCGCCAATTTGCAAGCGTCTGACGGGACAGGCCGAGATAGATCGCTGCTTCTTCAGCAGTGAGAGCAGCAGGGGTAACGAGGGTAGTAGGGGTAGACATTGAGGTCTCCTAGATATAGAGGATCTAGGCGACCCGAGTGGGATCCCTCGGTTGCAACGGGTGTTACATCGCTTGGTTTTGTGGCGACGGAGGCCACGCCTACTTGCTTATTCAGCATCCCTTATAGCATGCCAAAATAATACCACCATATACCTACATTTGGCAACACATCAGCGTTAAATTGAACCACAATTGCTAGTCCCTATGTATAATTAAGGTATGCCTAGACTTCAAATCGCCTCAGGAACCAACACAATCGACTCCGTGACCCCGGTCCGTCTTGCCAACGGCAAATACCGCATCCAATGGAAAATCAGACTCCAGGATGGTCGTCTCCTCTCGCGTGACACTACAGGCTCAACCAAAGGCGAGGCCCGTGCACGTGCGCACGCAAAAGCTGCTGAACTACTCGCACAGGGAGGAACTGGGGGCACGTGGAAACCATCATCGCTTGCAACCGAATATCTGGAAACGGTATCCAAACCCATCATCACCGAGTCCTCACGCCTGTCGCCCAACTCCAAGGCCCGCTACAAGACCGTGCTGACCTACCTCACTGAGGCGTTCAAGGGGTACTCCATCGCCTCAGTCGCCCGCAGGCGCACCATCGAAGAACTGCTCAAGGGCATCGCTGCTGAGCACGGCGCAGAAAGCGGCAGGCACGCCAAAGGAGTAGCCAGCAGGTACTTCTTCGAAGAACTCATCAAAGACGATGTCATTGAATTCAACCCTCTCGCAGGTGCACGGATCGACCTAGGGACGGTCAAAAAGACCACGCGCCCTGAAGGAGGGCGAGCACTCACCTCAGCCGAGTATGACCGCGTGCTCACCCACCTGCTCACCCTCAACCCTGCCGAGGGTGTGGTACCGCCCAAGCGAGGCCGATACACGCTGGCAGACCGCGTTGCCGTCCACCGCTGCTGCATTGACCTAACCCTGCTCCAAATGGCCACAGGGCTGCGTGTGAGCGAGGCAAGAACTCTCATGTGGGACGACATCATCACCGACGACCAAAACCGCCCAGCGTGCATTATTCGGGCTGAAAACGCCAAGACTGGCACCACCCGCGTCGCGGCTCTCGTCGAGCCTGCGGTCTATGAGCACCTCATCCGTAGACGAGATGAGGTCGGGGGAGCCTATGTTGTGGGCGCACCGCTCAACCCGGACACCGAGTGGGACAGATACAACGCTCAGAAGGCTCTCAAGGCGTTCTATAAGGATCTGGCTCGCGACTGCGGAGTGCCTCTGTTGGAGACCTACCGCACCCACGTCTGGAGAACCACCCTCAACACCATGTACCGCACGGACGTAGACGCGCTACTGCGTGCTCGAACGCTCGGCCACTCGGTCGATGTGAACGCTCAGGCATACTCAGACCTGTCAGACCTCACAACGCTGTACGAGGCAGCCCGAGCACGGCGTAGGGAGGAAAAGTAGTCCCTACCTTATTCCCTATCTTTCATGGGGATATGCCGGTAACTTCAAGTATCTTTAGGGAAGGATAACGGGACAGTTACCGCACGATAGCAACGATTACTCGGCTGTATCTCACTGTTTCATTAAAAAGAGGTGCAGACCCCGGAGGTCGCAGGTTCAAATCCTGTCCCCGCTACCACCAAGAACCCGGTTCCGACAGGGACCGGGTTCTTTATGTTTCAGCGCGTATCATCCAGCGAACGTCTTGACTAGGCGAGTGTCACACGCGATAGAATTGACTGTTCGCCATCAGGAACTGCACTTTCGGGTGCGAGAGGAATACAGATGAGCACTATCGACCCGTCGCAGCTCAGCGCTGCTGACATGAGTAATCCGGCACTGACCGCTCAGGACCTCGCCGATATCACGGCCGCGCGTCCCGACCTGCGCCCCTACGTTGCGACCCACCCGTCGCTGTACCCGGCGCTTGGGCAGTGGCTGTCCGACCAGGGGGTCGTCCCCGCGCAGCCGCCGATCGCCGAGCAGCCTGTGTCCGACCAGGCCGAGGCCGTTGATGAGGCCGTGGCCGCACAGATCGCGGCTGTCGATGAGGCCGTGGCCGAGCAGGGCACGGCTGTCAACGAGCCCGTTCAGCAGGAGCAGGTGGGACCTGCGACCGACGCGACACCGGCCCTCGGCGAGAACCCCACCACCGACGCCCCCGCGGTGTCGGACGAGGAGCTCGAGCGCACGATTACCGAGGGTGCGCGTGAGAAGTCCGCCGCTGAACTCGCAGCCGATGGTCAGACCCCCGCCGCGCAGCCGCAGTACGGGCAGGCTCCCCAGGGTCAGCCGCAGTATGGCCAGGCTCCCCAGGGTCAGCCGCAGTACGGTCAGGCTCCCCAGGGTCAGCCGCAGTATGGCCAGGCTCCCCAGGGTCAGCCGCAGTACGGCCAGGCTCCCCAGGGTCAGCCGCAGTACGGCCAGGCCCCGCAGGGTCAGCCGCAGTACGGCCAGGCTCCCCAGGGTCAGCCGCAGTACGGCCAGGCCCCGCAGGGTCAACCCGGTCAGTCCGCCGGTCAGCAGCTTGGAGCTGCCGCTCAGCAGTTCGGCGCCGCCGCAAATACGGCCTTCAACCAGTTCCAGAACGCCGTTGTTTCCGAGACCGGTAAGGTCAGTGGTCGTTCCGTTCGCGCGACCTACGCGCTGATCGGCGTCGGCGTTGCGGCTCTCCTGGTCCTCATTTCGATGGTCCTGCCCTACGTCTCCCTCTTCGGCTTCCACGAGTCGCTCCTTGGCGGCGGCGGCTGGTTCCCGGTTACCTTCACCCTCCTGCTTGTGGGCACTGTTGCTGTTGGTGTCGCCTACTGGTTCACGAACCAGAAGTGGGCGTTCATCACGACGGGCGCCGGGTCGATTCTCCTGGCATTCCTCTCGGTCATCGTGACGATCTATTCCATGGTCGAAATCGGCGTGAGCTACCTGTCGATCGGCGCGTACCTGTTCCCCTTCTTCTCCCTTGCCATGGGTGCCGCGGGCGGCGTTCTGCTCCTCGAGCTCAAGGCCGGCAAGGTTGCTCCCGTCAATGCAACCCCGGGTGCCTTCGGCCAGCCGGGCCAGTACGGCCAGCAGCAGGGCTTCCAGGCGGGTCAGTCGGCCTTCGGTCAGCAGCGTCCCCAGCAGCCTCAGTATGGCCAGCAGGCCCAGCAGGCCCAGCAGGCCCAGTACGGTCAGCAGGCCCAGCAGGGGCAGTATGGCCAGCAGGGCCAGTACGGCCAGCAGGGTCAGCAGGCCCAGTACGGCCAGCAGAACCAGCAGGGTAACCAGCCCTACAATCCTTTCGGTCCTCAAGCGTGATGCGCTGAGTGCCTGAGGGCATGAATGAGGGGCTCGCGGATGAAACCGCGAGCCCCTCGTTCTCTTGTGCTTACTCGTCGTCTTCCTCTGTGACGTCGACGCCAGCGACGCCGTCCAGGTCCGACAGGGTGGTCACCAGGAGGGACTTGGAGAGGTCTTGGCGTGTCGACGCGGTGAAACGTGCGACAGACATGCGTTCGGTCGAGTCGGTGCGCGTGGACACGGAAGACACGGCCCAGCCCAGCGACCCGACCTGCGTCAGGAGCGAGGAGAGGACCCCGTGCCCGGGGGAGTAGTGGACGCTCAGCGTCACCTTGTGCCCGTGGGCGCGCATGAGGATGAACTGGACGAGAGGCGTCAGCAGGGCGATGACGATGAAGTGGAGGGCGGTGCCGGCGATGGCGAGCCACCACAGTCCGGCCCCGCACGCCATGCCGATCGCTGCGGTTTCCCAGATGGTGGCGGCGGTCGTGAGGCCTCGGATCGCGCCGTGTCGGGTCAGGATGATGCCGGCTCCGAGGAAGCCGATGCCGGAGACGATCTGGGAGGCGACGCGCGAGGGGTCGTAGCGGGTGATGCCGTCCATCAGGATGTCGGAGAAGCCGTACTTGGAGATCAGCATCATGAGGCACGCAGTCATGCCGACGATGGCCTGGGTGCGGATGCCCGCGCTCTTGCCTCGGATCTGTCGTTCGAGGCCGATGGAGGCCGACAGGACGAGGGCGAGCAGCATCCAGCCGATGCTCGCAAGTTGGTACGTCATGGTCCCTTCTTTCGTTGGCGCGGGGAGGGCTTCAGTGTAGCGATCCGAGTGCGCCAGGTCTCGGCGCCGCGCACGGTGTCCTTTCCCTCGTGCCGAACGCGATGGGTGGGGGTGACGAGGCAGGGGAGAAGTGGCGACAAACCGGACCGGGGCGCCCCGTGGTGCATTACGTCGAAAGTGTTGACAATGCAATGAGATGTCGGTGAACTCACGGGAGTGGCGAGCGCGACCCGGCCCTGGCCTCGTTAAAGACCGAGGAAAGAACGTCCCAATCTCGACACAAGAATTAGGGACTAAGATGGGACTCACGATCGACAGATGAGGACCCCATTCATGGAAACCCCCACTCCCGATGACATCGCGAGCGAAGTCCGCCAGCGCTCCAACACGCAGCTCAAGCGTGGCCTGGCGTCGCGCCACATGCAGATGATCGCCATCGGCGGGGCGATCGGCACAGGCCTGTTCCTGGCCTCCGGTGCCACGGTCGCCAACGCCGGCCCCGGTGGCGCCCTCCTGGCGTACGCGGCGATCGGCCTCATGGTGTTGCTTCTCATGCAGTCCCTGGGCGAGATGAGCGCCCACCAGCCGGTCGCGGGCTCCTTCCAGACCTTCGCGACGAAGTTCATCTCCCCGTCCTTCGGGTTCGCGATGGGGTGGAACTACTGGTTCAACTGGGCGGTGACGGTGGCCGCGGACCTCGTCGCCTCGGGCCTGGTGATGGCGTACTGGTTCCCGTCCGTGCCCTCGTGGATATGGGCGGTGCTGTTCCTGGTGATCGTCGTCGGGCTCAACGCCCTGTCGGCGCGCGTCTACGGCGAGGCGGAGTTCTGGCTGGCGGCCATCAAAGTCGTCATCGTCGTCGTGTTCGTCGTCTCCGGCGTTTTCATGATCGCGGGCGTCATGGGGACGAATTCCCCGGGCCTGTCGAATTGGACGACCGGGGATGCGCCCTTCCACAACGGTTTCGTCGGCGTTATCGGTGTCTTCATGATCGCGGGCTTCTCGTTCCAGGGGACCGAGCTGGTGGGCGTGGCCGCCGGCGAGTCGGAGAATCCGCGCCGGGACGTGCCGCGCTCGATCCGCACGGTGTTTTGGCGCATCATGTTCTTCTACATTGGCGCGATCGCGGTGATCGGCACGCTGTTGCCCTACACGGATCCGAGCCTGCTCAGCGCCGCCGACGACAGCGCGAACAACGTGGCGCAGTCCCCGTTCACGCTGGTTTTCGCGCGCATGGGGATCGGCGCGGCGGCGGCCGTCATGAACGCCGTCATCCTCACGTCGATCCTGTCGGCGGGTAATTCGGGCCTGTATGCGGCCTCGCGCATGTTGCACTCGATGGCACTCAAGGGACAGGCGCCAGCGATCTTCGCGCGTGTCACGAAGGGCGGAGTGCCCGGTTATGCGATGGCGGTGACGACGGTGATGGCGGCGTTGGGCTTCCTCACGCAGCTGGTTTTTAACGACGCGTACATTTGGCTGGTCAATATTGTTGGCATTTCGGGCATCATCATGTGGCTGGGGATCGCGGTCAGTCATCTTCGATTCCGTCGCGCGTACTGGATTCAGGGTTACCTCTTAGAAGATTTGCCGTACCGGTCACCGTTCTACCCGGTGGGTCCGATCATCGCGTTCATCATGTGCCTGGTGGTCATGGCAGGGCAGAACTACGAGGCCATTATCCATGGCCAGGTCTGGCAGGTTGCCTCCTCCTACATTGGCCTGCCGCTCTTCGGCGTCGTGTGGTGGGGCTATCACCTGGTGCGCAAGGACCGCCTGGTGTCTTTCGAAGAGATGGACGTCGCGCCCGTCAAGATTGAGCCGGTTTCCGGCAGCTGAGTGGTCGCGGGAGGACGTCGTTCTTTGCTCGCGTGGGCGGATCGGGAATTGACGAGGCCGGGGTGGCCCACCGCTAGCGTGGCGGGCGCCGCTTGTCACCAGTTCGTAACGACCGGCGTGGCGAGGGGGACCCCCGCGTCGCTTCCATAGGATGGTCGCATGATCAATATGCGACGCTTCCTTGCCGTGACCGCACTGTCCGCCCTCGCCCTGGGCGTCGGCGCCTGTTCGCCGAAGGGCGGCCAGCCTGAGTCGGGGGCGACGTCCTCGCCTGCGACGCCGAGTGCTTCGACTTCTTCTAGCGCGGCGCCCTCCCAGAGCGGTGGGGCCGGGCAGAGCGGTGAGGCGGCCCAGAGCGCGTCCACCGATAGGGGGAACCAGGCGCCCGACGTGGACGTGAGTGACAATGAGGCGCGCTGCGACCTGTCGAACCTGCAGGCATCCGTGGGTTCGCGCCAGGAGATTGGTTCGACCACCTATGTCGAGGTGACCTTCACGAATGAGGGGTCCTCGTGTTGGATCAGCGGCTTCCCGCAGGTCCTCTTCGCCTCCGGCGGGGCGACCGTCTCCGAGGCGGCGCGCGACGGCGAGGATCCGGGCAACGTGTACACGATTCCTGAGGGTGGGCGCGTGGGCGTCACGCTGACGGCCGAGTCGGTGGACGGCGTCGATGGGTGCACGGCCGCGGACGCCGACCAGGTGGACATCATCAACACGAACGGGTCGGGTTCGACGAGCCTGCGTCTCTCCCTGCGGGTGTGCCAGGAGATGGCCTCCGTCGCGGTGAGTCCCTTCGAACCTGTCGGCTGAGCGACATTGCACTATTTGTCACGGGTGGGCGCCGAGACGGTGATGGCCGCCTCGGCGCCTGCTCGTTTTCATTGAGGCTGTTGACGCTGGTGCTTGGGACCGGGTGGAAGGGTCGCGCGCGCACGGCGCTATACTGGGAGTGCTCATTTGTGCGTGAGAGCACTCCCTTGTTGACGGGTCTGCGCGTGAGCCTCGCGCAGTGGGCGATATGTCAACCATGATCACAAGGAGACACCATGGGTTTTACTGCTAGCACCACGCAGGCGTTCCAGTACAGCCTGCCGTACGAGCAGGTCTTCAACGCGGCGATGAGCGCGCTGCAGGCCGTCGACAAGGCGACCCTGACCGGCGCGGACATCAACGCCCGCTTCATCACGTTCGAGACGCCCTTCACCTTCACCTCCTACGGTGAGCGCATCGTCGTCGGCTTCATCCCGAACGAGCAGGGCGTCATCGTCGAGGTCACCTGCACCACGAAGGGCATGCCGAACCTCATGCAGGATGGTCGTAACCGCAAGCAAATCGCGCGTTTCATGGATGCTCTGTCGGGCCTCGTGCAGAGCGCGCCCGTTGAGGTCACCGCGTCCTGACGCACGCGGTGCCGCAGCGCCAGCATGACAGTGGTCCCCGGTCTCGATTATGAGGCCGGGGACCTTTCATCTGTGCACTGAGATCGGAGTACTAGACATGCTTGCAGCTGGTGTAACCGGCTTTTCCGAGTTGAGTGTGCGCTCCCAGGGCGCGTCTGGGGGCGCGGCGCCTTTCATATCGTCACGCTCGCTGGCGACGCCCCAGGTGAGGTACGCCGCCGCGTCCAGCAAGACACGACCGGTCACCGCGGGCGCAAGGGCGATCCCCTCTATCAGATCCGGCTTCTTTTGCGCGCCTGGCGTGATCGGCTCACGAAGCGTCAACAAGAACGACTCCGCGCAGCCTTCACGGCGCATGAGGCACACAATTAGTGTCGAAGTCGCCTACCGCTGCGCCCAGCACGTGCGAGACGTCTTCCATCAAGCCACACCCGCCCAAGGCCGACACCTGGTCGCTCGTCTCGTTGAGCGCCTACCAACGTGTCCCATCCCCGAAATCGCTCGCCTGGGCCGGACTCTACGCACGTGGAAGGACGCCTTCTTGGCCTACTTCGACACAGCTGGAGCCAGCAACGCACCGCCAGAGGCTACCGCAGCCCCACCAACTTCAAACTCCGAATGCTCTTCATCGCAGGAGGCCTCGACGCCTCCACCCACACATCCACGCCCGCGCGCGTCAGAGCATGGCGGATGCGAGGAGCCCCATACGTGCCACCGGACACCTCGTGTTCCCAGGCCACCGCCTCATCCAAACGCCGACGCGCCGATGCGCGCTCACCCCTGTGGAAAGCCCGGTTTTTCCAAGCGTAATAGCCTGCTCGCGTGACCCCTAAAACCTTGGCCATCAAGGTGATTGAGTAGGAAGCCTTCTGCGCGTCCATCAGTTCAAAGCGCTGGTGTTTTGGTGCCGAGACGCGAAGAAGGCGCTGGCTTTTCCCAAGAACTCGTTCTCCTTCTCCAGCTCGCGCACCCTCCGACGCAATGCCGTGTTCTCGGCTTCCAGCTCGCGTGGATCAGGACGACCCTGCGCGGCGGCTTGGCGCCGCTCGCGCTCGAGTTTGACCCACCGGCCCACCACCGATTCACCCAGCCCTAAATCCCGGGCCACAGACGCGATCGAAGACCCTGTATCCAACACCAAAGACGCGACATCACGACGATACTCCGGCGTAAAACGACGACGAGTTCCCATAACAGGCACCTCACTCTCCGCAGGCACACACACCCGCTTAACGAAGTGTCAACAACACCAGCCTAACCCCAGGACATACTAGCCCGCCCTGCTTCCAATCCCGCCCCCGGCCTCGTTGATCAATGAACGAACGTGGTCAGCGGGCCCGATTTAAGGCTCCTACACTGTTTTTTACACGCCACAAAAGAGGCCGGCCGCTCAATGCAGCGCAGGATCAGGCGAGCGTGGCCTTGAGCGGGAAAGCGAGGATGAACGATGTCGTCCACCAACCAATACCTGGAGTTCGTGCTCGACCTGCTGGGTGAGCTGGACGACGTCGCGCACCGCAAGATGATGGGCGAATACGTCCTCTACTACCGGGGCAAGGTCTTCGGCGGCATCTACGACGACCGCTTCCTGCTCAAGGTCACGCCCGCCTCCGAACGCCTCCTGCCCGACGCCCCACGCGCCATCCCCTACAAAGGTGGGAAGGAGATGCTCCTCGTCGAGCTGGAGGACCGCGACACGCTGCACGACGTCGTCGATGCGATGTGGGAGGAACTGCCCGCACCGAAGAAAAAGAAGAAGTAGGCGCTCGGCCCTGGATACAACTGTCAGGTTTGGTGCAAAGAAGAGGCGGCCCCGACCTCGTTCATCGACGAGGCCGGGGACGGGTTCGCATCCCGCCTGACGGCAGGGGCAGCTCAGAGGGCGGAGACGAACTTCGCGAGGCGAGCCGCGTGCTCGCGCGAACGCTCCACCATGTCGGCGCGTGCCGCCTCATCCGTGCGATTCGCGTAGGAGACCCCGAACAGCGGCAGGCTCCCCGCGAACTCCATACCCGTCAGCGCGCACGTCGCCATCGTGGGAGCCAGGAAGCGGTCGAAACCGCCCGGCTGTGCGGAGTAGTAGGACTCGCCGGCGCCCGTCGTCACCGACACCACCAGCTTCTTCCCGGCAAGCGCCGTCCCCGTCGACCCGTGGCTGAAACCGCGCACGAACACGTCCTCCACCCACTTCTGCAGGAGCGAAGGCCAGCCGTACCACCACAGCGGATACTGCAGGACGATCACGTCAGCGGCGGCCAACTTCGCCTGCTCAGCCGCGACGTCAATGCGGTAGTCGGGGTAGAGGTCGTCGAGCTGGTCGACGACAGCGCCCGGAATAAGGGAAGTCAGCTCCTCCACGATGGTCTTATTCGCGAGCGAATCATCTCCGAGGCGCGGGTGACCCGACACAATCAGAACGTTAGTCATTGCGGCATCCTTTCGTTGATGCGGGCAGTCTATCCCAGGCGACCCATCGAGGAACAGGGCGAGAGGGCAGGTTTCGCGCCCGGTGAAGACACGTCTCAGGAGGGGGACGTGGAGGAGACTACAGTGGAGACATGCCCGACACAGACACCCAGCCCCTGACCCCGCGCCGCATCCTCCTCGTCATCGCGACGGGCGTCGGCGCCGGATTCCTCTCCGGACTCTTCGGGGTGGGTGGCGGCCTCGTCATCGTGCCAGCCCTCATGGCCGTCCTGCGCATGGACCAGCGCCGCGCCTCAGCCACCTCCCTTGCCGCCATCATCGTCACCGCCGCCGTCGGCTCGGGCACCTACGC
>ERZ772908.131-NODE-131-length-17839-cov-6.95749_pt1 | contig 17839 bp, 10 predicted proteins | sample MGYA00512121_ERZ772908 | MGnify/ENA primary metagenome ERZ772908 (study PRJEB29015, sample SAMEA2738084) | human oral metagenome | biome: human oral; feature: human-associated habitat; material: saliva | place: China | collected 2264 ... | reverse complement strand
AATTGGCGACGGCGCGGCCCCAGCCACAAATCCAGCAGTCGCTGCTGCAACGGGGACACGTCCTGATACTCATCAACCACAAAATGGCGGTACTGCTGGCGGATACGCATGGCGATATCCTCACGGTCCCGCAAAATCCCCACCATCAGCAGCAACACATCTTCAAAGTCGATAGTGCGCCGGTCAGCTTTAACCTCTTCGTAAGTTTGCAGCAGTCTAGAGACAGTTTCCGGCTCCAAGCCAGCCACCTGTTCACGGCCCAGCTCAGCGGCCTTTTCCAGATAGTGCTCAGGGGAAGTCATAGTGACCTTGGCCCACTCCACCTCAGCAGCCAAGTCACGCACCGAATCTTTATTAACCTGCAAGCCCAGCGTCCGCGCCGCCACGCCCACCAGCGGGGCCTTATGCTCCTGGATCGGCGGACACACTCCCCCAATAGCGTTAGGCCAAAAATAGGTCAGCTGCCGCAGCGCGGCGGCGTGAAAAGTACGCGCCTGCACCCCCGGCACCCCCAAATTAGCCAGCCGCGAGCGCATCTCCCCCGCCGCGCGGGCAGTGAAGGTCAGCGCCAACACCTGGCTGGGCTGGTACACCCCCTGGGCCACCCCGTTAGCGATGCGGTAAGTAATGGCGCGGGTTTTACCCGTGCCGGCGCCCGCCAACACGCATAGTGGCCCCGAAAGCTGCTCAGCTACCTGGCGTTGATCGTCATCAAGGGCTTGCAGTAGCTGCTCGCTAGTGGGAGGTGTTGAGGTCATATAGCTACTTTAATGGCTTCCCGGCCGCGCCTTAGCGTGACCGGTACGCTTGGGCGCCCGGCGCACTTGGGCGTGCCCGGCAGACCCTAGCCGCTCGCTCTACGGGCGCATCTAGGCTCAGCGCGGCTAATGCGCCGGCGGGGCCAATGCGCATCTGCTCAGCGCGGCTGGGGTAGCTCACGCCCGTACCAGGCACGCACCAAGGCGTGACCGCTGGAGGCCCGCCCGGGCACAATCACCTTGCCCTCAAGCACCAGCTGGGTGAACTCCTCGCGGCTAACCCAAAAAGCGTGGCCTACCTCTTGCATATCGGCCTTGGGTTCTTGCTGGCCGCCAGCGCGGGCAGTGAAAGCAAACATTAGTGAACGCGGAAATGGCCACGGCTGGCTAGAGCAGTAGCTAGCCTGGCTGATCTTAATGCCGGTTTCTTCTAAAGCTTCACGCACCACTGCCGCCTCTAAAGACTCTCCGGCCTCCACAAACCCGGCCACCACCGAGTAGCGTCCTGGCTGCCAGGTGGCGCCGTGAATTAGCAGTAGACGCTCGGCGTCGTCGGTAATTGCCACAATAATTGCCGGATCGGTGCGCGGATAGGTGATATGAGCGCAGGCGGTGCAGTGTTTCTCCCAGCCCGCGCAGGCAAGCTTTAAGCTGGCGCCGCAGCGCTCGCAGAATTTAGTGTTTTTGTCCCAAGTTGCTAGGGCCACGGCCGCCGCCGCCAGTTCGCCCTGGTAGGGCTCTAGCATTCCGGCCACTGCCCGTAGCGGCGCAAAGCAGTGCTGCCAGTTCTCTTCTAGCTGCTGGCTGGGGGCTTCAACGCGCAGAGCCAAGTAGCTTTTTTCACCATATTTACCCAGGTAGTAAGGCTCTTGGGGGCTAAAGGGCAGTTGCGCCACCTGGGCGTGGCTTAACTCAAGTAACTGCTCGGCTTCCATATGGGCCAGGTCAGGTGGGGTTAACCCGCCGTGAGGAGCTTGGCCATAGACATGGTCCGATTTAATGGCCACTTCGCCGCGCGCAGTAACCAGGATGTAGCTGGTGTTGGGCGAGTCTTTAAGGGAGTTCAGGTAGTTGGCGTCGTTGCGCCTGGCGGCGTCTCTATCAAACTGGCCGCTAGCCATGGGTAAATCCATGCTTTCAACTATAGGCCGCTTGTATTTTCTAAACTAAAGCCATGAGCTTGGCCTATCTAGATCACGCAGCCACCAGTCCGGTCCGACCCGAAGTGGCTGAGGCTTACGCTAAAGACTTAGTTGATTTTTCTGGCCTGGGCACTAACCCTGCTTCCACCCACAGCAGCGGCCGGCGGGCCGCCGGGGCCTTGTTTGAGGCTCGCGAGCGAGTAGCTGCCCTGCTTGGGGCCAGTGCCCATGAGGTTATTTTCACCAGTGGCGGCTCTGAAGCCGATGCCCTGGCGGTTAGCGGTTTTGCTTTCGACGCCGCCCAGCGCGGCCAGGGGTGTGCCCTGCTGGTTAGCGCTGTGGAGCACCCGGCGGTGCTTGACTCAGCCCAGCGCGCCCAAAATTTTGGCTCCACTACTCGCCTGTTGGCGGTTGATGCCCAGGGCCGGGTGGATTTGGAGGCTTTCGCGCAAACGCTGCAGCAGGTAAGTGTGGATGATGCCCTACTGGTAAGTGTCATGCTGGCCAATAATGAAACTGGCGTGATTGAGCCGTTAAACGAGATTGCCCAGCTGCTTGCCTCCCAGGCCGCCCGCCGCGCTGAGGTTATTGAGCAGCGCGCCGCGAATGGGGGCCGAGCCAAGCGCGTGGGTAGCGCAGCAGTGGCGGCGCTTAGCCCCCAAAACCGGCCCTGGCTGCACACTGACGCTACCGCCGCCGTCGGCAAAATGCGGGTGGATATGGGCCAGCTGCAAGTTGACGCCCTGAGCCTGTCTGGCCACAAGCTGGGAGCCCCGGTAGGGATTGGGGCACTGGTAGCCAACCGCTCTATGCCGCTGAAAAGCCCTTATGGGGGCGGTGGCCAGGAGCGGGGGCTGCGTTCGGGCACGCAGGATGTGGCTGGGGCACGGGCTTTGGCTTTGGCTATGGAATTGGCTGAGGGTGAGCGTGAAGCTAAAACTGCCCAGTGGCATCTGTGGCAGCAGCAGTTACTCGATTGCGCGCGCGCAGCGGGAGGCACGGTTTCTGCCGACTCAGCTCCCACGCTTAGCTCCACGGCACATGCCTGGTTTAGTGGGGTTGATAGTGAAGCGGTGCTGATGGCTTTGGATATGGCACAGGTGGCGGCCTCTGCTGGTTCGGCCTGCCATGCGGGCGTGGCCGGGGCCTCTCACGTTTTGGAGGCTATGGGGGTTGACGACGACGGCGCTAGCTGTGGCCTGCGTTTCTCCTTTGGCTGGTCCACTACCCAGGCGCAAATTGACGCCGCGCAGGCGGCTTTGGGGGGCGCTATTGAGGTTGCCAGGCGAGCTTGGGCCACAAAAAACAGGTCGAAACTAAATTACCTTTAGGCTTTTGACACCATTGTCTGTAACACTTGTTACATGAGCGCCTATGATCCCAGACAGCGCCGCGAGCCAGCCGCGCCTGAGAATTCCCAGCAAAACGGCTATTTTTCTGCCCCGACTGCTTCCGGGTCTGCTATCCCGGCTACCCCCGGGCAGCAGCCTACTGCGGCCTTCCAGGCTCCCTACGACGGCGCCCGTGAGCAGCCCACTACGGCTTTTAACGCTTCTGGCCAGGCTCCTTATAACTCTGTAGAGCCAGATCCGGTTGCTTACCAACCCACCCAGGCTATGCCGCCAGTTGGTTCACAGCCTGCTGGCGGCGCTCACGCCGCCCCGCCGGCCACCCAAGCCATGGACCCGATTGACGCGTTCACGCCAGAACCTACCCAGGCTATGCCGCCAGTTATTCAGCCCAAGGGCGCGGGCCAAGATCTGCCTTATGCCACCCAGGCCATGCCGCCAGTTGGTTCACAGCCTGCCGGCAGTGCTCACGCCGCCCCGGCCACACGAGCTATGCCTGCGGCCACCCAGGCTATGCCTCCAGTTGACGCTCAGGAAGCTTTACCGCCTTCAGTTTCCCCGCGCCGTGGCCGCGCAGCGGGAGCTGTAGGAGCTGGCGCGATGGCAGCAGGCGGCGCGGCTAGTGCTGCGCAGCGTCCGCCAAGTGTGCCGCCAGGCAGTATTCCTCCAGGCAGTGTCCCCCCAAGTAGCATTCCCCCGGGCGGGCCACTTACTGATGATGAGCCCGCTGAGGATGAAGAGCCCACCAAGCGCAGCAAATTTATGCTGTGGTTCATTTTGGCGCTGCTTGCCTTCTTGGCGGTCTGTTTCGCTATTGCTTGGTCTGCTACCGGCAATTCTGTGCCCGACCCCACACCTAGCGCTCCGGCTGTGATTACTCCTTCGTTAGACAGCACGGCTACCCCTGCGCCAACTTCCACCACTAAGCCGCTGGGTAAGTCCTCGCCGTCGCCGACGCAGGAAAATAACAATAACAACAACAATAACAACCAGCCTGTGCAACCTAGCCAGCCTGAATATACTCAGCCGCCGCAGCAGAATTACCCCTCTGCGCCGTCGCAGCCTAGTTACACTTCCCCTTCGCCTTACCCGAACGATCCGGGTAATGATGATGACGACGACGATAACGACGACGACGATGGCAATAATTACATTGTGCCTGGACCAGGTGACCCAAATAACTCAAATAGCTAACAAATATTACTGTTTGACCTAATAAACCCCCACTTCCAGGTTATTCTCAGACTACTTCCAGCCAAATTTGTTATTAATTTATTGGCTGGTTTAGTCCAGCCGCGCTCCCCAGCTCAAAAATTCGGCGGTAGCGCACATGTAAGAACAGGAGGTGTAGAAATTGAATATACGATTCGTACCATTTAGTCAGTGGGATCGAGACGTTAAAACCAAGTTCTACACCTTAGTAATTGCCGCAGTTATGGTTGTGGCTTTGCTAACCGGTTTGAGCATGTGCGCGCCTGCCGCAAAATCTAAAGGTGGCACCCCTCAAGTTGCGGCAACCACTCACACCCCCACGCCAACAGCTAAACCCTTGGCGGCTGGGTTAGTTAAACCAAAGCCAAAGGACTCTCCCTTGCCTGCGGCTACCGCAACCCCCACTGAAGAGCCCACCTTTGAGGCAGAGCCCACTCCCACCCCAGAACACAGCACTAGCGCCACCCCAGAACCTACTAGCGCCCCCACGCAAGCACCCGTTCAGCAGCAGCCAAATATAACTATCCCCACTTCTGCTCCCACTACTAGCACAGAGCAGCACCCTGTCACCCAACCCACCACTGCCCAGTCCCCTGAAACTAAGGTGCGCCCGCGCCGTCCGCGCAACCTTGACCGCTCCAATGAGGCCTACTACCGCAGCTGCCGTGATGCTTACTATGCCGGAGCCACCCCTATCTATTGGGGTCAGCCTGGTTACCGTCGCGGCCTAGACCCCAACGGTAACGGCATTGCCTGCGAAAGCTGGCCGCGCCGCTAAGCGCAGCTAGAGTCAGCGCCAAGCTGCAGTTTCACCAACAGCAAGTACCCAACGGCAGTTTTGATAGAGCGCTCACCACGCGCTGATTTCAATTGACGCTTAAACCTTTACTCCCCTAGAGTCTGGCTTTGCTGGTTTTGTGCCTAAAGGGTGCAAACACCCCAATCTTTAGGAGGCAAATATGCGTGTTTTGGCGGCACTTAGTGGTGGAGTGGATTCTGCGGTGGCCGCCGCACGCTGCGTGGAAGCTGGCTACGACGTCGTCGGCGTACATATGGCCCTTTCACGCAACCGCGCCCAATCACGCTCAGGTTCACGCGGCTGCTGCTCGATTGAAGACGCCTCCGACGCACGCCGAGCCGCAGACGTGCTGGGTATCCCCTTCTACGTGTGGGACCTATCGGAAGAATTTGAGGCGCTAGTAATCGAAGATTTCCTAGCCGAGTACCGCGCTGGACGCACCCCCAACCCCTGCATTCGTTGCAATGAGCGAGTCAAATTTGATGTTTTACTAGAGCGCGCCATGACGCTGGGCTTTGACGCGGTAGCCACCGGCCACTACGCCCGCATTAGTGGCGGCGCTGCCAGTGGCAAGCCTGGAGACACCAGCCAGCTAGAGCTACGCCGAGCAGTAGACACCGTCAAGGACCAGTCTTATGTGCTGGCTGTTTCGGGCCGCCAAGCCCTTTCACGGGCGATTTTCCCGCTGGGAGATGTAGAAAACAAGGCTGCGGTGCGCGCCGAGGCCGCTCGTCGGGGCCTGCCGGTAGCCAGTAAGCCTGACTCTTACGATATTTGTTTTGTGGCCGACGGCGACACGCGTGGTTTCCTTCAGCGCAACCTGGGTGTACAAGAAGGCCAGATGGTTGACCCTGAAGGAAACGTGCTAGGCACCCACCAGGGCTACTACGGTTTCACTATTGGCCAGCGTAAAGGCTTAGGACTAGACCATCCGGCTGCCGATGGGCGCCCGCGCTACGTTTTAGAAACCCGCCCCGCCACTAACCAGGTGGTGGTAGGCCCAGCCCAGCTGCTTAGCCGCACCACGGTCAGCGCCACTGACTTGATCACTTTGGTTGATGACGCCGATTGGGACCACGTGAGCTTGCAGCTGCGCGCCCACGGGCGGGCCGTGCCCGCACAGGTAAAGCTCGACACCCAGGCCGCCACCTTGGAAGCCCAGCTGCAAGAGCCGGTGCGCGGCATTGCGGCAGGCCAGTCGCTAGTGGTTTACGACGGCGAGCGCGTACTAGCCCAAGCCACCGTGGCCTAGAATAAGCCAGCGCGCCTAGAAAGCACCCCACCAGCTGCGCCAGCCATGCCGAGCTGGCCATGCTGGGCTGGCGCTTGGCCCCACAGGGCCAGCCAACCACCCGCGCAGGCGCTAATGCACAAACAAAGCGTTGGCCCCGGTTAGTTACTAACCGGGGCCAAGGTTTTTAGCTAACAGGCCAGTTAGCGAGTCTTGGCTAGCTCCTCAATCAGCTGAGGTACCACCGTGGACACGTCGCCAACCACACCAAAGTCTGCCATCTCAAAGATGGGGGCTTCAGAATCGTCACAGATGGCCACAATAGTGCCGGCGCCCTGAATACCACTGGTGTGGTGCACAGCTCCAGAAACACCCAGGCCAATGTATAGGCGCGGGGCAATAGTTTCACCGGTCTGGCCTACCTGCGCTGAGCGCTCAATCCAGCCCTCATCGCAGGCCACGCGAGTGGCGCCCACAGCCCCGTTAAGCAGCTGCGCAAGCGAACGGACCAGGTCAAAGTCGCCGTCGACACCGCGACCACCAACCACTACAGTGCGGGCCTGAGCCAGCTGCGGGCCGGCAGCAGCCTCATCTTCGGTGTGGCTAACTACCTCAACACGCTTAGCGGCCTGGCTTACGCTCACCGCCAGGGTCTCAACCTGGGCCGCAGCTCCACCACAGGGCTCAGCCTCTACCGCGCCGGCGCGCAGGCACACCAGCGGCGGGTTGGCGCCAGAGTCAGCGCGCAGGTCAAAAGTGGTGTTCCAAGAACCCGAAAGTACCAGCTTGGAGGCGCGCACATGCTGGTCAACAACCTCCAGACAGGCGGCGTCAGCGATGCAGGCGCTGGCTAGCTTAACGGCGGCGCGACCAGCGATTTCCTTGGCGCGGTGGTCACTACCCAGCAAAATCAGGGCAGGCTTAACCTCGTGGGCGGCAGCAATTACTGCGTCAGCCCCAGCGGCAGAAACCAGCTCGTCAGCCCCGGCGTAATCAGCCACCAGCACGCGGCTGGCACCATAGTTACCCCAAGCGGCGGCGTCGACCTTACCCGAAACCACGGCCACCACAGCGGCGCTGGTCAGCGAGCGGGCGGCAGTTAGTAGTTCAACGGCAGCAGCACTGGGGGCGCCGTCACTTAGCCCACCAGCCACCAAAATCGTAGCGTCTAACATATTACCTTCTCCCCTCACACCAGCTTGTTTTCCACTAGCCAGCTAGCTAGCTGCTTACCGGCTTCACCGGCGTCGGTAACGATTACGCCACCGCTGCGGGCCGGGCGAGCCTGAGCATCAACCATTTCAATGACGCCGGGTGCCGGCTCGATACCTAGATCGCTAAGCTCCCAAGTTTCTAGCGGCTTCTTCTTAGCCGCACGCATGGCTGCAAAGTTGGGGTAACGCGGGTCGTTAGCCTGGTCAGTTACAGACACCAGGGCCGGCAGCTGGGCACGTAAAATTTCGTGCACGGTACCCAAGTTGCGCTGCACGTTTACCACATCGCCCTCAACCTCAAGGCTGTGGGCCATGGTCAGGGCCGGCAGGTCCAAAGCGCTAGCCAAGGCCCCGGGTAGCATGGCACTCATCGAGTCCAGCGAGGCCATACCGGTAATAACCAGGTCAACCTCACCGATTTTTTCAATTGCCGCAGCCAATACGCGGGCGGTAGCGACCACGTCGGAACCAGCCAACGCCTCATCGCTAACCAAAACGGCACTATCTGCCCCCATTTGCAGGGCGCGACGCAAACCTTCTTCAGCGTCTTGCGGGCCCATAGAAAGCGCCACAACCTCGCCGTCGTGCTCTTCTACTAAGGACACTGCTGCCTCAACAGCATTTTCATCTAGTTCGTTTAGAACATCGTCCTCGCCACGCACTAGGCGCTCGTCTTCAAGGCGACGTTCGGATTGCACATCCGGTACGTGCTTCACGCAGACCACAATTTTCATAGCAAATAGACTGCCACAGGCCCGCCAGCAACACCATGTTAGGCCAGCCTCACGCTTAGCATTTCACAATTGGCTTGATTAGCCCAGTGCACAAATACATGTGAGCTGTACCTGTAATCAGTAAGTAATATTTTCTTGTCCCAAGCTGGTTCAAAATGAGAGACAATAACCCTGTGTGTCATATGCAAACCGATGAGGAAGTTCTACTGCCCGCCCCACTAAGCGAACAGGCAGCATTAAATCCCTACGTTTTGGGCGCTACGCCTAACGACGACGGGGTCGATTTCGTAGTGAACGCCCCTGGTGCAAGTGCAGTTGATCTGTGCTTGATCGACGGCGAGGGTGCTGACCTGCACGAACGCCGTATCGGTATGCATGACCACCTTACCGGCTCCTGGTCAGCCCACATTAGCGGCCTCGGTCCCGGCCAGCGCTACGGCTACCGCGTTTACGGGCCTTGGAACCCCAACGGGGGCTTGCGTTACAACCCCCGTAAGTTCCTACTAGACCCCTATGCCAAGGCGCTAGCTACTAAAGCAGTCCTAGATGACTCCCTTTACGCCCACAAGGTAAACGAACACGGCCTACCCACCAGCGCCAACTGGGAGATTTCTGAGCTAGATTCCCTGCCCTACGCCGCCATTGGTGTAGTGACTGACCCTAACTACCGGCCGGTTGCTCCTTCACCGCGCATCAGTGCCGATCAGCGTGTGATTTACGAAACCCACGTGGTGGGTCTAACCAAGCAGCTAGAAGCTATTCCTGAAGATCTGCGCGGCACCTACGCTGGGGTAGCCCACCCGGTGATGATTGAGTACCTAAAGAACCTGGGTGTAACCACCATTGAGCTACTGCCTATCCACGCCAAGTTCGACGAACCCTGGCTAACCCGTCGTGGCCTTAGCAACTACTGGGGTTACGCCACCTTGTCTTACTTTGCCCCTGAGCCCACCTACGCCACCAAGGCCGCCCAGGAAAGCGGCCCCCAGGCAGTGCTTAATGAAGTGCGTGCCATGGTTTCCGCCCTGCACGAGGCCGGGCTGGAAGTAGTTTTGGATGTGGTCTACAACCACACCGCTGAAGGCGGCTTTGATGGCCCCACCCTATCTCTGCGCGGCTTTGACGATCTGGGCTACTACCTGCACGATCCGGTAAACAAACGCCAGTACGTGGATGTTACCGGCACCGGTAACACGGTAGACTTCCGTAACCGCCAAGCTATCCGCCTAACCCTAGACTCGCTGCGTTACTGGGTTAGCGAGATGGGCGTGGATGGTTTCCGTTTCGACCTAGCCGTAACCCTGGGCCGCCACGCCGGTGAGTGGCGCCGCGACCACCCGCTACTGGTGGCCATGACTACCGACCCGGTTTTGTGTTCCAAGCTGCTGATTGCTGAACCTTGGGATGTGGGCCCGGGCGGCTGGCGCACCGGCGAGTTCCCCATCCCATTCCTCGACTGGAACGACCGCTACCGTGGGGCTCTACGTGAATTCTGGCTCAGTGACCCCAAGGAAATGAGTCACGGCAACAACGGCCATGACGCCCGTGAGCTAGCTACCCGCATTGCTGGTAGCGCAGACCTGTTCGCCTGGGGTGACACCGTGCACGGCCGCACCCCGCTAGCCAGTGTGAACTTCGTTACCGCCCATGATGGTTTCACCCTGCACGATCTAACCACTTACAACCACAAGAACAATGTTGCCAACGGCGAGGACAACCGCGACGGCACCTGGGATAACCGCTCTTGGAACCACCATGATTTTGATGGTGAAGCAGACCAGGTTCCTGGCGCTGAAACCGTCAACATGATGCGTTTGCGTAACGCGCGTAACCTACTGGGCACCTTGTTCATCTCCTCTGGCACTCCCATGCTGCTAGGTGGTGACGAGTTTGGCCGCACCCAGGGTGGTAACAACAACGCCTACTGCCAAGATAACGAGATTTCCTGGTACGACTGGAACTTAAAGACTTGGCAAAAAGAACTAATTGCCACCACCAGCTACCTAATTAAGCTGCGTCAGCAGCACCCGGCGCTGCGCCGAAGCCAATTCGCTACCGGCCAGGTTGCCCCCGGAGACAAGATTCCTGACCTGTCCTGGTACGACATCACCGGTAACCTCATGCGCCCTGAGCAGTGGCATGACAACTACACCCGTGTACTTTCCATGCTGCGCTCGGGTAAGCCTTTTGGCGACGTCGACGCCCTGATCTTGATTAACGGCACACTCAACCCGCATGAAATTAAGCTTCCTGCCGGGCGCGGCGACGACTACGAACTGGCTTGGTACTCGGTTTGGGACACCCCCCACGCTGATTACGCCCTGCTTGATGATGACGACGACGACACGGACTCTGTGGCCACCTCGCTGGCTCAGCCTGGCTCCATGATTGCTTTGTCGCCCCTGAGCATGCGTATCTACCTGACTAAGCCTAAGCGTCAGGCCCGTTACAATGGGGCTCATGACGCAGTCGACACAGCCAACTAAGGCAGAACAGGCGCTAGCCAATTCCACTGACGAGGCTTCTTTGCGGCGCACCCAGGCGCGCAGTGAAGAAATTGCCGCCCAGATCGGTGAGCATCCCGAATATTTCCGGATGCTCACCGGTGCTCGTCCTACCGGGCACCTACACCTAGGCCATTACTTTGGCACTATGCAGTCTTGGAAACAGCTCCAAGACGCCAATGTAGACACGTGGATTTTGGTTGCCGATTACCAGGTAATTACCGACCGCGACGGCGTAGGCCCGCTGCGTGAGCGGGTTTTGTCGCTGGTTGCTGACGCTTTGGCGGTGGGTGTGGACCCTGAACGTTCCACTATCTTCACCCACTCGGCCGTGCCGGCCCTAAACCAGCTAATGCTGCCCTTCCTATCACTAGTTACCGAGTCTGAACTACATCGCAACCCCACCGTTAAGGCTGAGCTTGAGGCCACCGACGGGCGCGCTATGAGTGGGCTTATGCTCACCTACCCGGTGCACCAGGCCGCAGACATTTTGTTCTGCCAGGCCAATTTGGTGCCGGTAGGTAAAGACCAGCTGCCGCACCTGGAGCAGGCCCGCCTAATTGCTCAGCGTTTTGACAAGCGCTACGGGCGCGCCGATAAGAAGCACCCGGTGTTCCGCCGTCCTGAAGCTCTACTAAGCGAGGCTCCCCTACTGCTGGGGCTGGACGGAGCCAAGATGAGCAAGTCTCGCGGCAACACCATTGAGATCCGTATGAGCGCTGATCAGACCGCCAAGCTGATTAAGAAAGCCAAGACTGACTCGCAGCGCACCATTACTTACGATCCCTCCGAGCGCCCCGAGGTTTCTAACCTGCTGATGCTGGCTTCACTATGCAACGGCCGCGACCCGCGCCAGTTGGCTGAGGAAATTGGCGACGGCGGCGCAGGCAAGCTCAAGGCCCTGGTTACTGAGGCCATTAATGACTACTTCGCCCCTATTCGTCAGCGCCGCGAGGAGCTGGCCGCCAATGAGGATTACCTACTGCAGGTGCTTCACGCCGGTAACGATAAGGCCAACCAGGTAGCCAGTGAGACATTAGACAATGTCCGCAAGGCCATGAAGATGGATTACTAAAGGTTAGTAAAAACCATCTAGCGTCCCGACTTGGGGACTCTTCCCCGTGCTGAAAAGCTAAATCAGCACGGGGATTTTCTGTGCGTAGTGCAATTAGTGAACTAGGATGGCACCTAGGTTGCTTGGCAACTAAATGTAAACCCAATTTTAGGAATGCTATGCGTATTACTACGATACGGCGTCGCCTAACCGCTTTGACAGCGCTGCCTCTTGCTGCTGCGCTGCTGGCCCCCGTGGCCGCTGCGGCAGATGCTTCGTCAGCAAGTGACGCTGAGTTGGCTGCGGCTCTGCCTGCCTCCGCCGCCCAGTTCAAGACTGGTGAGAACACCTACCGTATTGGTGCCCCCAAGGCTGGGGGTAGCTCTACTGGAACTGTGCCCGCAGGTCTAGAGTCCTTCTACAGCCAGAAGATCGAATTCTCCAAGGCTAACTGTGAGGCCATGGGCAAGGAAGCTAGCCGCGCTGTGTGCGGTTACGCGATTGTGCCCGTGGACTACTCCAAGCCCAACGGAGCCACCATCGCCGTGGCAGTGGTGAAGGTACCCGCCAAGGGCACCAACGCCTCCCCGGTTTTCTTTAACCCCGGCGGCCCCGGCGGCTCGGGTGTGGACCTGGTGCTGGCCTACCAGAACGATGCTGGTGCTATCGGCAAGCTCAACGAAACCCACGACCTGATTGGTTTCGACCCGCGTGGTGTGGGTGTTTCCCTGCCTTTCGCCCAGTGTGAGACTAACGCTGAGCGCGACAAGGCCCGCGAGCTGCTCTATACCGGTACCCCTGAAGAGATCGCTAAGAAGCTGCGTGCCGGCACTGAGAGCTCCGTCAACGGTTGCTTCAACAACACTGGACGCATCTTCGGTTTCGACGCTGATGGTCGTAAGGACCTGCTCTACCACCTGGGCACCTCCACCGCCGTGCGTGACATCGACACCCTGCGCTCTATCATGGGCGCCACCAAGCTGGACTACGTGGGCTACTCCTACGGTACCCGCCTGGGTTACGTCTACCTGCAGACCTTCCCGGCTAACGCTGGCCGCATCGTGCTTGACGGTGTAGTTGACCCGCTTTCTAGCACCGCTCCTAAGAGTGGTCAGCGTGTCGACTCCTCCAAGATCACCGATGCACAGCTTGAGGCCGCTAACTCGGCTCTGCTGGGTCAGGCTAAGGGCTTCCAGGACAACTTCAACCAGTTCTCCAACTGGTGTATGCAGCTGGATGCCTCCGGTAAGACCTGGGGTGACCTGATGCCGCGTCTGGTTAAGAACTCTCGCTTTGAGACTGAGAAGGCCACCTGTGCTCTGGGTAAGGCTAAGTACCAGCCTCACGACGGCGACCTGGCCGACGACGACGCCAGCATCCCGGTGGCCACTCGCGCCTTCCAGAACATGATGCGTCCGCTGGCCACCAAGGCTATCCCGGCTGGTAACGACGGTCGTACCCTGAACTTCGACCTGGCCCTGACCGGTATGCGTCAGGCCCTGTATGCCGAGTCCTACTGGCCCTACGCCGCTTTGGCCATGGAGCTGCTCTCTGACTACAACAACGGTTCGCTGTTCATGTCGCTGGCTGACTCCTATGACGGCCGTAACCCTGACGGCACCTACGATCCCTCGCAGGCTGCCTTCACCGTTATTCGCTGTGCTGACTCGGCTAACCCCAACGGTTACGACCAGACCCTGTCTGACCGCCTGACCCAGATTTACCTCAAGTATTCCCCGTTCCAGGACCCGGGCGCTCCGGGCAACAAGGTCGGCTCCCCCGGCGCCTGTGACCTGTGGAAGTTCTCCGGTAACCTGCAGGCTGGTGGCGAGCTCAAGGGCCTGCCTAACACCTTGATCATCTCCACCACTCACGACCCGGCTACCCCCTACAAGAACGGCCCGGTCATGGCTGAGCTGGTGCACGGCACTCTGCTGAGCGTTGAGGGTGACTCCCACACCGCTTTCGGTAACAACGCCGCTAAGTACGCTTGTGTAAACGAGATCACCCTCAAGTACATCAATGAGGGTGTAGTACCTGCCGACGGCGACTACCCGAAGATCTGCTCGATCAAGTCCTACAGGCAGACGGTCAACCCGGACAACCCGGTCAACCCGGTTCCGACTCCTAACCCGACTCCGAACCCGACCGCTGCTCCTACCAGTGGCCCCACCAGCGCCCCCACTGCTGTGCCGCTGCCAACCATGGCCCCCAGCGCCCTACCTACCGCAGCTCCCACCACCGGCAAGACCGTTGTGGCTGCTCCCGGTAACGGCGGTAAGAAGCCGCTAGCTCACACTGGTGTTTCCAGCGTGGCAGTTGTGGCCTTCCTGCTGGCCAGCCTCGGTGGCGTAGCTGTGCTGCGTAGCCGTCGCAAGGAAGCCTGATCGGTAACCGATTGGCGTTATAACCAGTTAACGCCATAACCGGCTCATCACTAGATAGCTGGCTAATGACTAGATAACCGGCTGATCATTAGATAACTGGTTGATCATTGGTTTGGGCCTCAGTGCAAAAGCGCTGAGGCCCAAATTTTTTATTTGTTGAGCAGCTTTTAAACTGCGACGCTTTAGGTACAAAAAAGCTCCCATGTTTTACATGAGAGCTAATTTATTGCTGCAGTTTTAAATACTGCATTGGTGGACCCGGCGGGACTCGAACCCACGACCCTCTGGGTGTAAACCAGATACTCTAACCAACTGAGCTACAGGTCCTTGCGGGTATAAAGTTACCCTACCCGCTAGGGAGATTACAAATTATTTGCGACGTGAAGAAATTCGCACTCCGCTCCAGGCGTCACTTACTTGCCGTGCGCTGGTAGCGTGCATACCCGCATTGCCTGCCGCCTCTTCCACCACGATCGGTGAAACTGCGCCAGCACTACGAGCCTTGGGGGTGAACACCCAAATTAGCCCTTCCCCATCCAAGTTAGCGGCGACGTCGACCAAAAGATCGGTGAGCTCATCTACGCCCCCGTCTTCCTCGCGCCACCAAGCGATAGCGCCGTCGACAACATCTGCATAATCTTCGTCTACTAGTTGGTTGCCCAGCGCTTCCTCAAGCTGAGCCCTTAACGCCATGTCGGCGTCGTCGTCGAAGTAATATTCCTGAATGATTTGCCCGGCCTCGAAGCCCAGGCGGGTAGCGGCTGAAGTTGTGCCGTCGTGGTTAAGCGACATGGAATAAGCACACCCCAAAATCGCTGGCTTTGCAAGCTGTATGCGCGTTTTACCTGCATCTATTCAAATGTTTCTGACATTAAGCGAGCTCAGCCACACTTAGTATTGCCCGCATCTCCATTAACTTCCCCATCAGGAGCGTTAAAACATCCCCACCCAGCACACATGCAGTACTTCACACCACTATCTGGGACTTAATGCCCGATTTATTCGCTTTATCTAGGTCAAAAGTCGTAGATTAGTTAGGTACAGCGGGCTTAGCCCCACGGACTGACGCTCCGGCGCGCGCAGTCGACCACAACGACGCGAAGGGAATAACCGTGGCCCCAACGAATGAATCCACGCCGCTTATCGATGGCCTGTTAGCCAAGGTCACCGATAATGATCCACAGGAAACAGCTGAATGGAAGCAGTCCCTAGACGCGCTTATCGCCGAAAAGGGTCAGGCCCGAGCACGCTACATCCTGCTATCCATGCTGGCTGAAGCACGTCTAAAGAACGTAAACGTCCCCGGCCAGCTAACCACCCCTTACGTCAACACCATTGCTGTTGACGAAGAACCCTACTTCCCCGGCGATGAAGCCGCAGAGCGCCAGTACCGTCGCTGGATCCGTTGGAACGCTGCCGTTATGGTTACCCGCGCCCAGCGTCCGGGCATCGGCGTGGGTGGACACATCTCCTCCTACGCTTCCGTAGCCACCTTGTACGAAGTAGGTTTAAACCACTTCTTCCGTGGCAAGGACCACCCCGGCGGCGGTGACCACATCTTCTTCCAGGGCCACGCCTCCCCCGGACCTTACGCACGCGCTTTCATTGAAGGTCGCCTAACCGAGGCTGACCTGGACGGTTTCCGTCAGGAATACTCCCACCCGGAAAATGGACGCGGCCTGCCCTCCTACCCGCACCCGCGCCGCATGGAGGACTTCTGGGAGTTCCCCACCGTCTCTATGGGCCTAGGCCCCGCCCAGGCCATCTACCAGGCTTGGTTCGACAAGTACCTGCACATGCGTGGCATTAAAGACACCTCCCAGCAGCGCACTTGGGCTTTCCTGGGCGACGGCGAAATGGATGAGCCCGAAAGCCGTGGCATGTTGCAGCTGGCTGCTCAGCAGCAGTTGGACAACCTCACCTTCGTCATTAACTGCAACCTGCAGCGTCTAGACGGCCCGGTACGCGGTAACGGCAAGATCATTCAGGAGCTGGAGGCCTTCTTCCGTGGCGCCGGCTGGAACGTCATTAAGGTGATTTGGGGCCGTGGCTGGGACCGCCTGCTGGCTGCCGATAAGGACCACGCCCTGGTGCACCTGATGAACGAAACTCTCGACGGTGACTACCAGACTTTCAAGGCTAACGACGGCGCCTACGTGCGTGAGCACTTCTTCGGTCGCGACCCGCGCACTGCCGCCCTCGTCAAGGACTGGACCGATGAGGAAATCTGGGCCCTGCAGCGTGGCGGTAACGACTACCGCAAGATGTACGCCGCCTACAAGGCCGCTACTGAGCACACCGGCGCCCCCACCGTTATCTTGGCCCACACCGTTAAGGGCTACGCCCTGGGCTCCCACTTCGCGGCGCGTAACTCCACGCACCAGATGAAGAAGCTCAAGCTTGATGACCTCAAGGCTCTGCGTGACACCCTGCACATTCCGATCAGCGACGCCGAGCTAGAGGCTGACCCCACCCGTCCGCCTTACTACAAGCCCGCCGCAGACGACCCGGCCCTGCTCTACATGCTTGACCGCCGTCGTCGCCTAGGTGGCTTTATCCCTGAGCGCCGCCCCGGCAACAAGGAAATTGAGCTACCCGACCCCAAGATTTACAACATCCTCAAGGGCGGCTCCGGCAAGCAGGAAGTGGCCTCCACCATGGCCTTTGTGCGCCTGCTTAAGGAGCTGATCAAGGACAAGCGCATCGGTAAGCGTATTGTCCCAATCATTCCTGACGAGGCACGTACCTTCGGTCTGGACTCGATCTTCCCCTCAGCTAAGATCTTCAACACCCTGGGCCAAAACTACCTTCCGGTAGACGCAAACATGATGCTGTCTTACCGTGAGGCTCAGGCCGGCCAGATCATGCACACCGGTATTAACGAAGCTGGTTCCGCTAGTGCCTTCCAGGTGGCCGGCACCTCCTTCGCGGTCAACAATGAGCCGATGATCCCGGTTTACATCTTCTACTCGATGTTCGGTTTCCAACGCACCGCCGACCAGTTCTGGGCTGCCGGCGACCAGCTCACCCGTGGTTTCATCATTGGCGCCACGGCTGGACGCACCACCCTGACCGGTGAGGGCACCCAGCACATGGATGGCCACTCGCCGCTGATCGCAGCCACCAACACCGCCGTGATCAGCTACGACCCGGCCTACGCCTACGAAATCCGCCACATTGTGCGTGACGCCCTAGAGCGTTGGTACGGCCCCGACAGTGGCCGCAACCGCGACATGATGTACTACCTGACGGTTTACAACGAGCCCATGGTCCAGCCCGCTGAGCCGGAAAACGTGGATGTTGAAGGCATTTTGGGTGGTATCTACAAGGTGGCTGACGCCCCCGCCGGCCAGGGCCCGCAGGTGAGCCTGCTGGCTTCAGGTGTGGGTGTGCCGTGGGTTTTGCAGGCCCGCGAGATGCTACTTGAACACTGGGGCGTGCGCGCCAGCGTTTAC